>Ga0123357_10010093_pt1 | contig 11980 bp, 6 predicted proteins | sample TergutEmb28metaG_FD_89873 | JGI IMG/M metagenome (GOLD analysis project Ga0123357, IMG submission 89873) | Embiratermes neotenicus P4 segment gut microbial communities from Petit-Saut dam, French Guiana - Emb289 P4 | ecosystem: Host-associated > Arthropoda: Insects > Digestive system > Gut ...
AGTTACGGAGGTGGTCATATATGCAAACTATATAGGACTTTGCCGGTTCTACCGATATGTGGTCAACATCAGCAGGTGGTCACCTTATGAAGGTGGTCAACTTGACAGGTTTTACTGTACTTTCTCTTATTAAAGCAATTAACGCAATGTAATAATATTGCATTTTTATAATAAAACATGATCATATGTACAATTTTTCAGTTTAGGCAGTAATGAGTACCACTCACTTTGAATTTTACATGTGTGGCATGTGAGCCAGTCCACAGTAATGATTGTGGCCCTTTGTCAAAAAGATTGGACACCCCTGGCTTAATACCATGAAATTTTTCTGTCAGTCCATACCACAGTACTCTCTCTGTAGAGGCCTCTATTAACAAAATTACAGAAAATTCTAATAATACATTAAATACCCAATTATTAAGAACTTTCAGAAAGAGTAAAATGACTATTGCTATAGACATCATACAAATTATGTGGAAACATTTTGCATGTTATGTGATTGTCACACAGTAACTCATATTTGCTACAAATAAATGCCATTTATGTGACCCATTACTTAAAGTCAAATTAAAAACCAGCTGATCAACAAAAGTGACACACACACACACCCATGGGTCAGTCTGTAAATCATGACAATTACTTTTTGGCCAAATTATGAAAATGGAGAATAAATGTTTGAAAGCATGTGGCAAGTACATGTATATTTTACCATCAGATTTTGCATACCAACACCAATGCAATGGTGGAGGTCTGAAAATAACTCTTCTCAACAGCAGGAATGTAACAGGTTGCTGTGCAGATTTACATGAGTCACTGGGTGATTGTGCCCTACAACACTGACACACATTACAGCCACTTCTGTGGTCATAATTCAACAGTGCATGTCAGAAGAGACACACAGGACCACGAATGAATTAGCTGAGTATACAGGGATTTCTAGGTCTACTGTACTCCAGATTTCATGATATGACTTAAATATACACAAGACTGCTGCCAAGTGGGTGTCACATAATTTCAATGAGATGCAACTATGGATGCGGTATGACATGACAACATATTAAATTGGTTAACTGCAATTGGTGAAAAAAGGGCAAAGGCCTATGAATCAGCACTTGAATGACCGTCCTCTGAAAAGTATCATCTTCATTCACCATAAGAACACAAGGTCTGACAAAATCCATCACCCATGAAGGATGACCATTGTAGCCTATGACATCCAAGGTGTACTTGTGTGTCATCACTTCCAAATGATTTAACTGTGAATGAACAGTATGACACATCAAATGTGCAGTACCATCTACACTGTGCAATTAGGGAGAAGTGCCCATAAGTGGCTGAAAATGCCATCATCCTATACGATAATGCTACAGCCCACTCTGCAGATAGCGGTAAGAATGTATTTTGAGTGGTGCTGGAAAGCCTCATTATTCTCCCAACCACAGTCCACATGATTATGATCTAATTACCAAACTGAAGCAGCCATTGTGCAAGAACAATCTGCAAACATGGAAACATATAGGGGACATTTTAACAGTAGTTCACTGCAAGGTGGCACATCAGAATATATTGATGGCATTTGCCACCTTTCCCTTCACTGACAATAAACTGCAGATAACTTCTGGGACTACTCTGAAGGTTTGTATGAACAGCATGTGCTGTTCTCTTTGTCCCATATTCACTCTGTGCGACACAACAAAACAAATTAACCATTATTCAAAAGACTTTCTGTTCACTTGCCTCCAACCTCTGGCTACTGAACATATAGTCCCATTGGATGGTAACATTTACAAGTGCATGCCATGTGTTCTATAACATCTACACTCCATTTTCTGTTTTGCCACATTTTTGGCCCACCAAAAATTAGTTGCCATAACTTAAGGAATGAACCTCGTAAGTATTTGTGTGTATGCGCATGCATGTATTCTCTATTTCCTTTTTGTGCTGTTACTCCATACCACTTCTCCAGCTGCAGGTCAAGAAATATATATTGCAAAGCAAAACTATGAAAAAATTGCAAGGGAGATCTGTTTTAACTCACATGCAATTAAGGAACTGCAAGTTCTACACCTTCATTCTTTATGTATTTTACACCATTTCTGAAATGCTTCACATCTGCTGCATTTACCACATTTGTCAAGATACTGATACACTGTTATCACTCATGCCAGTTACTAAACACTCTTTAATATGTATTATAATGGAGGAAAAGAAAAAAAAACAGGAGACAGAAATCAGCAATAATGCTTGCATGTAACACTTCTGGTAATTTTTAAAATTCTTTAACCCAAATGGCAACAAGATGTAATGAGAATAATCTGAATAAGTGCATGACACAAGTTCTAACACTAACAACACCAAACATCACAGTTAGCACACTTGTTCTGCACATGGGAGGTCCCAGGCTCAGTTCCTCATCCACTGACTCACTACAGTTTGAAGGTGGTTGCTGTTGTCCTCAGCACCTCCAAGGAAGTGCCTCAGGTCACAGCCACACTATTAGATGTCCTGCATTCATTACGCATCTATTCCGTAACTGAACTCTGCTGTTTTGCTTCCCATTTATTTCCCCACTTTCTGGGTTGCAAAATTAAGTCCTGAACTACAGCGGTTCTTCCATTCATTACCACATAGGCCGTGAAGTGCCAATAGCTAATGAAAGGAAACTGCAGTTCCTGTTACTACAGTTCTCCTTACTCACAGCAGCAGTAGCAATGTGGCATAAACATAACGTTTTCACATACCGAACACCATAAATTGAATTTTTATTTTGTTCCTTATTTGTCACCAGATAATTTGTACCTTCAAACTTTGCAGCAGTATGACATCTGTGGTAATAGGACAGCCTTGCAGGTATAGCTCCACACACTTTTAACCTGGGCACTAGATGAAGATAAATGGTATAACTGTACATCCTAGATACTACACTCCCCTTGGCAGACACAGTGTGAGTGCTTACAACATGTATTAGTTGCCACAAAGGTTAGAAAAGCTTTAAATCCCAGAAGGTATCAGCAAGAGAGTTCTGAGGCACAAATTCCTATGATGGTATAAAAAAATGGAGCAAGTGCCAAGCTCATGGGTTAAGTTCACATATTACAGCTTTATATTTTCTTATATACATATCTCCTTTAGTATTTACTTACAACTTAGTGTCAAACTATGGTTCAGTGTGGAAATGTTATGGTGCTAGTGTGCGGATTTGTCTTAGGAAGAATGCAAACAAATGCACACTGCCTCCTTCAGAGCCATGCATTCCCAGGTCCCCAGAATCTGAGAACAATGGAAAAGAAAATAAGAAACAAATAATAAAATAAGTTTAGTCCTAACAGAAAAATAAATACCTTATACTTTCAAATGTATGTAAATGAACATTATAACACATCCTTCCAATTTATTGTTGTAATTCATATTGGCAGCACTAACGCTCATTCACATATGCTCAGTACCTGCCAATGTACATGTAAGTTCTGCACTTAGTGAATAATTTCATGATAGGACATAATTACATTAACATGCCTTCACTGCAATAGCACTTCTAACTGTTCATTACACATGTCATCCTTCCGTATATGATATACTCACTTTTCTGCTCCAACTATCCTTGAAGATGTTGTTGACTTTATGAATGAACAAGCTACCATATCCCAAAAGACTCGAATCTTCACATCTGACAATTTCAGTGTATTTAATTATAGATACCACCAAAAAAAAATCCACCTATTCACACATATACATTATGATCAATGAGGGACAAATCATGACTTCTGATTAATATCTTCTGGTTGTGATGCTGTCATCTGGTAGCTAGTTATAAATGTTTCAGAGGAAAGTACAGTCTCCATCTTAGGAGTATACAGTTCTTTTATGTTCAAGACACAGGACATTGGTCCCCTTGAAATAGAATGGTAACTGGATAACAGATTACATGTTGTCCAAAGATACTGGTCTGGCAAATTTCTGGTAAGACAGACTGCTGGAGTAAGTAGTAATAACTGTTTTGGACAACAGCATAGGTGCCTCTCATTGCTGCCTACCCAACCCCCCTCCCCTAATGGGGGAGAGAGAGGGTGGGAGGGAGGGAGAGGGGGGCTATTAGCTCACAAAATTTGATAACTTGCATTGCATGGCATCTCTGAAGTTTCAATGGCTTTTTCATTGTTATTAATCAAGGGATGGGATTATAGGGCATAAGGATGGTGTGTGCTATAGTTAGATGATACATGAAGTTTTATGAAAATGCATTCACTGGTTCAGAAGTTATCAGCAAGGATCAGACACACACGGCATATATGATACTACTACAAGCATGTATTTCCTTACAAAATATGAAAATTAGGTTAAACATGAAAATTAAGTGAAATTACATTAATTCTCAACACAAAGGTACTCACAATCCTTATCAGACTCCAGATCAGTTTGTCATCAACCATGAAGAAGACAAGTGGCTCACTGAAGAGGCATCTCGTGTAGTACACAACACAGCCAGTCAGTACCTGCCACTCCAACTGACAGTCTTGCTGATGAATGTTTTTTATGTAATGTCTCTTTTTTATCAACACAATGAGATCATTTCACTTTCTTCCCCACATATGTACACATACATACATACATACATATACACACTCATGCCATGTAAATTGTAGTATTTGGCTTCATAATTCACACTATTAAGAACTGCACTTTTTTATTAATACAGTATCATGCCTGTACTTCTGCAGAAACTCAAAGAATCTTATTTCTCACACATAAATTATAACAAATGCACTTTAGGTAGCAGTTCTGCTTGTCATGTTTAGCTCGTTATGCCTCCCACACCATTGAAGGATGTTGCAACTCAACCAGGTTAATAATTAATACATAATAATGTACAGATTCATTATGCAGAGAGACTAAAATTTTTAATGTAACAACAAAATACCTTTCATTTTTCTGAGTTTCTAGTAAGACAGGGACAAAACTCAAGTCTGCAGCACAACGTTTTCTTAGCTTACCACGAAATAAAGATATGAATACAATAATGTCACATGACACAAATCTCCATAGTGGTCTGCAATTATTTTCAAGTTTACATACCAAATTGGTGGGTGGATATACACTTCACTACAGGTACATTTCTGTCTGCAAGTTTATGTATAATTTTAAAAAAACCATATGGTCTTGCAGATTTTACTGCTTATCATTCACAGTACAATAATATTCTACATAAATTCTTTTAATACAGGAAACTGTTTCAGGATGTTCTTACAACAGAAGAGAGAATATCTGGCACATTATGCTGTCATTCTGCATGATGATTAACCGTTAATTTATGTATATTTACTGATTACTAGGAAGTAACAGAATTATGGTCAAATAGGTAATAACTGGTCATTTAATTCTTTTCCACACAAAAGCTCCAGAAGATAATTTCTGAACACTCTACCAGAAAACAGGCGCACTGTACAGTATAGATTTTTAAATTGTAGTCTTATTGGTTATGACCAGGGGTGCACAAATCCTGGGCACCAGGTCACCCATGTGACTAATTTTGTATGGTGGTGCCTAATATTTGCAGTAGCTCCTAGACTGTGGGAAAACTTGTGCACCACTGGCCATGACAGCAAAGTATAGGTGGCCACAGTTTCTTAGGAAACCTACTGTCTCCACCTTCAGGTAGAAAATAATGACATTTGAAAATAAGAAAATCATAAGCATATTTGGTCATGGAGATCCCAAGGATTGGATAGGCAATGACCTGTCCTTGTAAAGAGAATTATTTGTAGCTTCAGTGTGAATGAGTAACTACCATGACTTGTTCATGGAGAAATTATCCATCTCTTTCATGCCACTGGGCTGGAGCTCTGTCTCTACCAATTCTTGAATTTTCCATTTCATGTGACTTCTACTTCTACTTGGAAGATGGAGACGGCAAGTTTGTCAACATGTTGGTGACTGTGTATAATACAATCTACATCTTCACCAGCAAGAAACCCTTTCACCTATACGTATACCAAGCTTTTGAACCCTTCCAGTGCCAATCTCAAAAACAAGTGCAATTCATGTTTCATTGAGAATTTTTAAACTCTGACTGGAATTACAATTTTTTGCATGACACCTGTCCAGGAATAAAATATATTTGTTTACTGCTGCTCCTGTTACTTTCTTGTACTCCAAACAGGAGGCTGAAAAATGGTGAGTATAGAATATATAGAGGAATACCACATTTACTTGCATAACACATACACTACACATTTTAAACAAAAAGGTTAAGAGGTTTTTGGGGGAAAAAACATGACAGTAGTCATAAATTTGCAGTTAAAGAAATTATTCACCTTATTTGCCAACCCTCAAATATGTATAATCAGTGTGGACAAAATTCAAGACACCAAGAATTGTGTACAAAAGATATGATGGAATAACTCACAAATATGGACATGGATATATGCCACTGTCTATGGGGAAGAAGTTGGGCAGAGACAATTAAGGTTAAAAAAAAGGGCTGGGACTAAGAGGCACTCTGCACAGAATGACTGATTCATTTTCAGTAGAGCGCACATGTTTCTTGCTGCTGGTGTGTGCTGTAAACATTATCAACATCAAGGACTGCAGGATTATGATTGAAATAAACTTTAATCTCATGTCTGCTGGAAATTTAGAAGTATGTTTAACATATTTAAAAAAAAAAAATGATTTTGGGTTAAATATATCCACCTGTTTTCTAAATAGTCCTAACATGTCACTCGACAACTGCAACTTCAGGTAATGTACAGGATGCTGGAGAAGCTGTCTATGGACTCCAACATCCAATTCCTCGATAAATTCTGACCAGTGCATAATCTTCTCGAAAAACATGATGTTAAATGTGATATGATAACAAAATATGGATATTCATGCCTCTGGTTTCCACAGTATAATTCCATGATGATCATTCACAAGAAAATGTCCTTTAATAAAATGCCAACTAATGTATAATTTTCATAGAAAAAAATATAATGAAAGTTGAATGTGATGTGGCAATGTGATATGAGTATTTTTTTGCACTGTATTTCATAATGCACAGTGAATTCAGTAACACAAACACGACAGTGCACATTGTGACTCACGTGAACACCAGGAGGTTCAGTTTAACCCCTCCCTAACCTCCACTCCCCCCCCCCCCAAAAAAAATTCTTGGACAGCAATAATTTGTTCTGATTTATGTTACATTGGTCATTCAGTTACTAATAATAGCCAAAATGAAATGTCAACAATGCCCTGTCAAACTGCATATTTTAGGCTACATATAGTAAAGTCATTCAGTAACACCAGTGCATGATGTAGATCTTACATTATTACTGGTGATCTAGAAGGCCTTGTTGTGTATACTGAGGCACAGTTGATACAACCTTGCATCCTCACTGCTAGGTGCAATTGGTTCTCAAGGTTATATAATAGAAACAAAGCCAATGGTGAGTATTTGTATGGTGTCAGCAGTCACCCCACCAGCATTAGATTTTATTCCACAGAGACTGAGAAGCAGAATAAAACTATTTGTATGAACAGGCTCACTTACATTGATATGTCAGAGCCTCTCATCTTGTACCAAAACATAATAAAAAATATTTTGCTTATCTTTAACAGTTATTGGTGCAGCCCCACGCCCTTGCACTAAAGCTAAGTACAATGAAAGTGCAAGGCCACAGTAACCTATAATCATGTGTGTCATGGATAATGGATAAGAGATGAAGTACATAATTTCCACAAATCATTGGGCTCAATGGGACTGGGTGCTACCTGTCTGTGACTTTTTTTTTACCCCTTACCATAAGACAGTGTTGACCGCTAATACATCACCGTCATGGCCTGCATGCTGCTGGCATGTTACAAAAAACATAGTTCATGCACTCTTGCCAATTTAAAAAAATATAGATCAAGATATTGTTACACACAACAAGGAGGCCACAGCCTTGAAGGGATGGAGGATGTGAATACTAGCTCTTCAGAAAAAGGTCTTGCCAGGGAAGGTAGGGGTGAACATGGAGAAAACAGAAACTGCAGTATGAGCAAATGTCAGCATTCATAACAAACATTAAAATGTGGTGGCAGAACATGGGTGGGAAGGTATGTGGAGCCAAGTTTCTCTTTCCTATCAGCTTGTGCTTTCAAAGCTCTAAATTTCTGGCTGGAACATGTTGTAGCACTGTCTGTTCTACTTGCTGAGTAAATACTAGTAACAATTTTTCACGGTATTATAATCTCCCATTATAATAAACTTTCACTGTCATAATTACATCTACCTGTTATGATTTGAAAGCATCAACATTCTATTGTACTTTGCTATTTTGCTTTACCACTTCCTTATGTCCAGCCAAAATGATGCCTATAACCAATGCAGGTGGCACTTCTAAGAAGTTGAAAGCAGGCATTGGAGGTGAAGATGTCATAAGAGTAATCTGTTACTATCAATGAAGCTATCCATCTTGGATACATCTTTTGGTTCATTATAACAAGAACTCTGTACTATTCCTACTACCTGATGTTAATCTAGCAACAATAAGCAGTGTCTTTAAAGTGCCTCAAGTAGGGTGGGATATAACAGTTACACAGCTGGCTTCAAATTGATTCTTCTGGATTGCAACAATGCACAGAAAATGCACTTTACTTACTATTATGCCACCTAAGATTCACTAACTTCAATGAAATGTGTAAAATTACTTTCTGAAAAGTAACATTCGCATACTTATGCACAACTTGGAAACATGAAATCCACGGAAACAAAGTGTAAAAAAATTATTCAAGTAAATGTGGTAGTTGTTGCCATGTTATGCAGTTTTCTGCAATACTGCAAATAGTTCTTATAGCAAGAAATATATAACATATAGTGGTAAAGATATTTTAACACATTTTCATAATATGAGAAAATTTTAGGTATGGGAATAAAAAAAAAGGTAATACAACCTGAAGTAATATTATTACTGACATGGATGAATATCTCATCTGGCATTAATATTTCTGTATCACCAAACTCGCTTTATCACATGGCTTGTTCAAGTTTGAGAACAGATTATTGCTCTTATTGCAACACAGGCTGCACAGATAATAACCTAAGTCTCTCTAATGTTACCTTCAACCCAAGGTGGTTGAATGCTGTCAAATTTATTGCTGAGATGTTATCATTTCAATACACACTGAAGCTATGGAAAGGACTCTACTTCTGGCACAAAGCCATTCAAAATCAAACTTATATTTTGACTTAAATTTTTATTTTGAATACAATTAAACAAATTGAAAACAAAATGTTTTCCTTGCTGTCAACTGGAATGCTTTACAAAGCCAGTATTAGCTATCCTCTAGCAAACCACATTTACTATATCCATGATAACATACCACAGCCACGTAGACTGTTTACAGCCTCTTGGAGCATGCTGTGTGAGAATCCTGAGCAATGAAGAGCAGTGTATTATTAATAATGCAAAATTGAAAACAAGGGATAAAATATAAATATTATATGCTGCAGCCCAGTGTGTGTGTGTGGAAACAGAAACAGAAAATTTGACCTTGTGTGGAAAGCACCATTGGAAGCTGGAGTCCGTAAGTGAAAATACTCTCTTCTTAATGCTGGATGCATCATAATACGAGATACAAAAGGGTTTACTTATTTTAACATATAATTTGAACATTCTGGATCTCTTATGTATCATAAGAAACCTGAGCTACTGAGCTTACTAATACCCAGAACTAAAATGTTGAATTTGAAGTAAATGGAGAAGGCTACAATAGGCCTAAAAATGTAATCTGATAGGCCTCACTACATGCAATATTGGTTGTCTACAATTTTATCTTTCACTAAACAGTCAAAATGCTGACATATTAACACAGTGTTCTGTATTAAACTGATGCACTCCATAACAGTACATGCTGAAAGACTAGCTCCAGATGTGATGTCTTCACAAACCATATCTTTAGGATATTTGATACCAGTATGGTAATCACTGACTGAGACAAGGGCTGGTACATCATGGTCGATTGCTTGATGATACAAATGATGTTCTGAAATAAAGATTAATGGTAGGAAAATTTTTGCACATCCAACCAGAATTCTGAATTAACTTGGAGATTTTTATGTTGAAGCAAAGAAGATGGAGCAAATACACCCCAAGGCTGTATACAATAAATACAGCAGCAGTATGCTAGATGACAAAAGCAGCAGTAGGAAGCAAGATATAATGTTCTCATATGTCAGTTGGTGAAGACTGCAGCCTTGTGTGACATTGACTTGTAAAGAGTTAATGATGGTTTGAACAAGCAATGAACCCTCATCTTCACTGTCAAGCAGTCCTTACATAACGGCAAAGTGTTAAACATTAACATTTATTTCAGGATTCTGTTTGTAGCACCAAGTCCAAGGATTGCTTAACCCCAAAGATGAAGGTACTATGCTCCTCTGAAACATCAATCACAATTTACAAGTCTGTGCTGCACAACATCCCACAAAACTTGAATCAACACCAGGAACAATGCTTTCATTGGTGCACACAAACAGCAACTATTACTACATAGTGAAAACACTGTCTGATGGTTTTCAAGGAACTGTGGAAAGAGAATGACAAATGCAGGAAAACACAGTTATGGGAACACATTAACATGTGTCAGGAACACAAAAACATTGATACAAATTTTAAATTTTTCACTTAGTCCTACGCAAATAATACGTAAAAAGCTGCAATAATACCTGTATGCTAATAACGTTTTCCTCAAAGAAATCTGTAACTCAAAACTGTTTACTTGAAGTATTACAAATGAGATGAAACAGCACTGATTCCAAGTTCAAAACATTCTGTTCATCATGCCCAATAATGCTATATGTGTAAAGGAATAATTTAATGATTTTGTAAGCAGCATGTGTTTCAGTAAAACTTTCCACTGGTTCAACATCATGTTTGTCTCTCCCTTCATTTTCGCAACTGTTCCCCCACCCACACAACAATCACACAATTATCCGAGAAGTTCTGCTATGTCAGAATTATCTCTATTCCTTTAGTGATCTTCAGTCATTTGTGAGTATCCTGATTTACTTTGTTGGGTGTGACATGGAAAGCTACAGCATGTGGGTCTAATGTACAAGAAATAAAAATAAAGAGGAGTAACAGGACGTAAGGACACTGAGGTGACATTATCACTGCCTACTAGACCTCAGTATCAAACACATCCTGTCAGCATTGGGACTGCTTATATAGATAGTATGTACAATATTTTATTAAATTATAAGACATACTACTGCATTTTTAAAAATACTTTTAATGAAATTTCTCTTAGTTAATAACTTTTAATGTAACATTTTAGAACCCTATAGTATAATCCAAAACATTTTATACTTTTAGTGACATTGTATGAACTTAATATTTTATACCTAGACAATTCATACAATTTGACTATAATTTCAGCATGATAAAATATCATAAAGCTGCTTGTACAGACTTCTTGATGATGAACTCTCAGTTGTTCGAAACATGTTGAAAAAGTTGTAATTGAATTAAATCATTAATGATAAAAGCGTGCATCTGGTTGGTTCTTCTTACATATGTATATCACGATGCATGGTTCAAAAAATGTAAAGGGAAGACATAATAGCTGATTCTGAAGGTCTGTAAAATGAATGTCTGTGACACTGTGCATTACAAGTCTGGAAGACCAGTATCATGAGATGTGGAACATAGAGTTTCCCAATACAATTCAATCCTCTGTCTAATGTTTTACACAAGAAATATATCATGGAGCAAAGACTTATTTAACATTGGGATTATTCTCATGATAATCACAATGTACAGTGAAACCAAGTGTTACCGGCATTTCAGGTTCAAGTCCTGATATGGACCGGCAATTCAGGTTCAAACCCTGAATGGGCTCATGAAGACAAATTCCTTTGGCTGTAAATGACCTAACTAGGGAACACAGCAGGAAGTGTGATGGCTGTTTAGGCATTCAAAAGCTTCAGCCTGGGCAGCACAGCCATCAACTGTCA
>Ga0123357_10010094_pt1 | contig 11980 bp, 6 predicted proteins | sample TergutEmb28metaG_FD_89873 | JGI IMG/M metagenome (GOLD analysis project Ga0123357, IMG submission 89873) | Embiratermes neotenicus P4 segment gut microbial communities from Petit-Saut dam, French Guiana - Emb289 P4 | ecosystem: Host-associated > Arthropoda: Insects > Digestive system > Gut ...
ATGGTGGTAGATTTGATATTTCTAACTTTAGACCTATATCTGTATTCACTTCTTACTCCAAAGTGTTTGAAAATGTTATATATGCAGGACTTTATCAATGTATAAGTCAGAATAATATACATGTAAATAAAAAATATGGGTGTAGGAGTGAGTAAGTAACTTCAACAGAAAATGCCTCTTATAAATTAATAAATCACATTTTATTAGCCCTGAACAATAAATTAACAATTGGTGGCATATTCTGTGATTTAGAGAAAGCCTTTGACTGTGTTAATCATGATATTTATTTTATCTACACTGGAATTCTGTGAAATGGTAGGCTAAATATCATGCGTTTATAAAGTCCTATGTTAAAGATATCAGAGAGCATTAATAGATAATAGAACGCTCATAACAGTACCTCTTTCGGATGGGAGAAAGTCAAGCATGGAGTTCCACAAGATTCAGTTCTTGGTCCTTTATTTTTTCTTTTTTATATAAATCATTTGCCAAAAATAACAACTAAAAATGCTAAACTCATCCTACATGCTGATGACACTGGCATAATAGTAACTAATCCTAGCTCTAAAGATTTTAAAATTAACACAAATAAAATATTTGTTGATAAAAGTGAATGGTTCAAAACTAATTTGCTATCATTCAACTTTAAAGAAATTCATTACCTCCAATTTAGGACTAAAATATTCAAGAAATTGTTGTAAATATCCGTTATGATAACAAGTACATTACTTGTATTTCAGGCACTAAGTTTCTTGATCTAATTATTGATGAAACATTATCATGGAAAAATCACATTGATCAATTAATGTCATTGTCTGCCTTTTATGCAGATAGAACTGTAAATGTTATCATGTCACAAGAAACTCTTAAGGATGATCTGTTTTTCCTATGTATACTTTGTTATGACTTATGGTATAATATTCTGGGTTAACTCACCATACAGTATTAATATTTTTAGGATCTAGAAAAGACTAATCAGAATTATTACAAATTCAAGAAATAGAGACTCTTTCAGGGAACTTTTTAAATATGTAGAAAACATTTTTACCCATTGTATATATCCTTATCATTATTATTTGTAGTAAAAAACAAAGATCATTGTAAATCAAATCAAGAGGTTCATAGCACTAATACTAGATACAGCACTAATCTTCAACTTCCAGTATCAATTTTAGCAACATTTAAAAGCGGAGCCTACTATTTTGGGATTAAGGTTTTCATTCACCTTCCATCTACCATAAAAAGCGTGTCTAATGAGATGAAATTATTTAGACCTTCCTTTAAAAGTTATCTTCTTGCTAAGTCATTTTTTTTTCTTAGATGATTATTTTAATTGCAACAACAATTAATGACCTTGGTCTCAAGTAAGGTATTTTAATTGCAATTATTTTATTTTACTATAACCATTTTTATATTAATAAATAATGTTACATTATACTTCAAGTCTCTATATATAATTGCAACTATAATTTATAGACTTCTCTCCTACATTAAAGCTGTTAAATATTCGATAATGTTGACAGTTATATTTATAAATATAATTATGACAGTTTCTATTTATTAGTAAGCATTTTTTACTTATTATTGATTATATATGTATAGGTATGTGACTATTCTATTATCTGTTGACTATTTTTGTATCTGTATGGTTTTGTAACCTTGTAAGGATCCACAGAATGCAAATAAATGCATGAATGAATAAGCTTTCGAATCAGAAAAATTTTAGCTTTTGTAAGAGAAACGCAAAAAGAATTGTTTCCCTTCCGAGGTATATAATTCCATAATTTGGCACTGAAATGATAATGCTATGTGAAGCTGGCAAATCCCATTTGATGAGGGAGGGTACAAAACAGCAGCTTATTAAAATGAAATTTTTTAGTAACTTTAGTATGCAAAGACACTTCCTGAAGATGATGGTTATGCATTAAAGCAGGTAGGGGTGTAGTAATGACAGTAAAGTGTTAACATCAAGCATTGTGCGTTTGTTGGTTAATAAAAGAAGAATCTAAAAAATGCACAGTACACTGAGTTTCAAGATTAAAAATTGTCTTTATGACGTGTTGCTGTCATAGCCCAATTGAATTTTTAGACATATACAGACTTGGAAGCAAGACCAGTTTCTGAGAAAATGTGTATTCATCTTTTCCCTCCACTGTTTAACTTTTCTGTTGTATGGACATTGTCTTTCATAGAAGTGTGATGAACAAGACTACAGCAGTTTTGTTTAATGTGCGAAAAGGTCAGGAGTTGCTACTATTGTAAACACTTGTAATTTTACATAGAGAAGCAACAAAAACAGTATGTAGTAAGGGTTCAAACCATTCATACATTTGATTTCCTGATGTACGTAAATGCCAATCAGTTCTGTATAAAAAAGATTATTCAAAAATAGTCCAACCAGCAAGAAGAGCTGGTATGACTTACAGTTTTAAACGTGTGTACGTACACTAAATGTTTACATGTTGCAACACTCCCACCATATCTGTAATGCTGTACAAGTCATGGAGGCAAATGGAGAAATGAGGGGATGCCTCGACTCGTTTTAACCTTGATACCATTTGGGGGAGTGATAGGCTACATTTTCTGACAGCTTTAACTCCAGGGAATATGCGCACCTCCTATACCAATTTGATATCTGGTGTAATCATACTTAGTGGAAAACATGCTTCATGTTCTTCATCTGCTTTTGATGTTTACGTGTACACTTAACGTAAAACCGTGCACATTCGTATACTGAGACTTAGTTCAAGATGTTGACACCATTTCGGACGAGATGTCGAAGCCATGTTGGCAGTCTTGCTGTCCATTCATCTGTCCGTCCGTCCGTTGTTGTGGTTCATGCGCTGTGTCATTGCGGTATGCACGAAGCTGCAGCTTCTGCGTACCTCAAACCAGCCTGTGATAAAGTTTTCTAATTTTCTTGATGGCTTGTGGTCGCGATAAACTTTGCTGACATCCGTTCAGTGTTTGAACGTCGCAACGAAGGTCAGTCGTTTCGTATCTTCCCTCTGACGCAGTTCCTCGAAAACTACTGACGAGACCGTGTGTTGACTTTCTGGGAAGTGGACGTTTCGAATAGCACGTCTAAATGCATTCACTCCATCCGTATGCCATCTATAACAAACGTTGCCTACTTGTACCTTGGTACCATCAGAAGGGTTTCTGGTTGCCCGTGGGATTTATAAATAGTCACATGTTTTGAATTTTTCGCTGATAAATAATAAAACGACTTGATTGTTTCGCGGTGTGAAATGGATACAGCTCACAAATCCCCAAGTTCTAAATTGAATAGTGACCAGAAGGAAGTCATTAAGGAGGAACGCTCATAACAGTTCCAAAAGAAGCTAAGTTGACAATTTGAGGGCCCCAAATTTCGTCAATAGGAGAGTTCAGAAACATTCTGACTTCAAAATCACGTGCAGTTGCTATACATATCTACTTGCCTAGCAACGCAAAACCTCCTGAGGGTAGCCAATGAGAGGGGTCAAATCCACTCGAACTACCCCCAAAATTTCAGAAAATGGGCTGCTTACTATTTCGACAGAGCCATCCAGATATAGTCAGATTGGTGTATACAGTTGTAGTGTGAGTGTGTGTCACGACGTCGGAAGGCACTTTTATACAATTGCACAGGAGGTACAGTGCAAACGTACTGGCAGCTACTCTGTCATATTTGCAAGTTTTCATCAGTCAGATTAAATAGACGCAGGAATGTCTTTTCATATCATAACCGGCGTATTGGGTTTTAAATTCACATTTTGATTATTAATTAGTGGATCAAGTGCAGTTACGCCGAAAAATACGACAGCAAATTTTGTGTTTTGTGTAATTGGTAAGTTGATAATAAAACGCATACTTGTATCCAAGAGTCGAACTTAACGGGCGCTGGTTCCCGGGAGGAGGAAATCAGGGTAGTTTTACCTCTCACGTAGATTTTCAGAAAACGGTTTATTCTGCCACGAGAGCTGCAGAGGGATTTTCATTCCCTGGAGGGGGCCTGAGAATTTAACTAAAGCCACTTTTTGGACACGCGCGCGTGTGTGTGTATGGCATAATATCCGCCTTTGTACTGGCAAGCAAATAGTCACACAGACGGAAAATACAGCCTGCCGCCCTCAGTGGCGTAGCGAGTTTTATTTTGCCGTTCCCCGGGCGAGTAATCACATTGGCCGCCCCAAGCAGAAATTAAAAACTTAAAAAAAGTCATATTTATTCAATTTCCTTGTATTTGGTTTGGTAATTTAAAATTTGTTGAGCGCAGACCTTTATTATTATTATTATTATTATTATTATTATTAATGTTATTTACAGTACTTATTTTGCCGTCACTTGGACTTTGACGCATGGTACTTGTGCACCGCTCGCCCCCTCCCCTCCCCTCAACTGGATGTTTTTGTTGAGTAAAATCCGTGTACTTGACGTGATTTTACAGCATCCTTTGAACGATTTCCCCACCAGCATTCAGATACATTTATTAACTTTGTAATTTTTTTGACATTTACTGACGTTCGCCTTTCCTGAATAGCATTCCGGATTGGATTTGTGGATTTGTACATCGTCATTCGCCTAAAGGTTATAGTTTATTGATAGGTCTGAAGAACAGAGAGGAACAGGAAGAGGCGATCCCTTAAATATATAGGTTAAGGGGTTCTCTACGTCCCTTAGTATGTTCACATATGAAAGAATTATACTCAGACAGTAGGAGGGTTATATTCTTAGAGTATCCGAAGAACAGTATGTATGCTAACAGCTGTCCGTCATGAAATAATAACAAGATGGGTAATTACGTATAACATACCATTGAGACGCGGTCGTGCAACCATTGTTGCAGTGGAAATCAATAAGTATTACATATTCTGATTGTGTGTTTGTAGCCTTAGGTATCCATCATGCAATGTTCATGCACCATATTGTCATCTGTGGCGTGCTCGGCTCTACGATATTGTTTCACATTTTCTCATAAACGGCACGGTTTTCGAAAAGAAAAAGTTATTGAACATAAAATTCGTGTGTTGGTTTTCTCTACGACTTTTGTCTGAAACATTTCTCATTCTAAGAAGAAGTGAGCTAGATGTGATCAAAAATGCTTATAGGTCTTCTTTTGAAGTTCCCATCATTCTTGTTGAATTTAAAGAAACTTGGATTTTCTGGGTAGATTTTCGAAAAATATTCAGAAGAATACTTCCAGTGGGTGTCGAGTTGTTCCATGCGTACAGACGGCAGACATGACAAAGCTAATAGTCGCTTTTCGCAATTTTGCGAACGCGCCTAAAACGGCCTGTATGCTAGCAGTTATTTATCGTGAAATAATACATACGGCATGTAAGCTAATCGTATGAATGCTAACAGCTGTTCGTCATGAAATACAAAACCGTATGTATGCTGACAGTTTTTCGTCATATAGTAACAGAAGCAGTATGTATGCTAACAGTTCTTCGTAGAGTAATAAAAGCAGTATGTACGCTAACAGCTGTTTGTCATGAAATAATAAAAGCACGTGTGTATGCTAACAGTCGTTCGTCATAAAGCAATAAAAGCAGTATTTATGCGAACAGCTGTTCGTCATGTAATGATAAAAAAAACCCGTATGTATGCTAACAGTTGTTCGTCGTGAAACAATAACAATATTTTGGACGTGACCTTCTGTGTATTCATTTTAAAAAAAAGTATGACGTTTAGTTCAATATTTAACAACTCTGCGGTCATTCAGGTTGTCAGGATATTAAAATGACTACTGATCGTTGGAATGCCTGCCATATTGGAATTATGGAAAACAGGAATCCGCAAAATAAAAGCATGTGGTGTTGCGGGTGACCTCCGGTGGCACGACCTTCCTACAGAGTATCTTGGTAAAGGGCAGATTCGTTTGAAGGTTGCGAAGGAAACGCATCTGCGAATCCCGTATAAGGATGTTTTTCATTCCGGATGCATAGTTAAAAACGGGTATCCGGGTCACAAGGGTAACGCTGTGTTATTGGCAGACAGACCTGTCTATCCATATCTGATGAAAATCCATTTGAAATGACTAATGCAGCGATACCTCCGACTCATCCTGCGTCACTGTACCACGTGGTTTAGTTGCAACACAGTTTGTTTGATACTCCGATTCTTTTCGGTACTGGAATAATTTTTCAGAACTCAAGTTCGTCATGCCCCACGAGGTTAGGCTGAAATTTTGGATTTAAAACAGACCGTTTTGTTTTTCCGAAAGTCATAGAACAGTCGCCAGTTTATAAAGTGTACCACAGCCAATTGTCAATTCCTTTTAAGGCAGTTCTGCTTTGTTGTTGTGACCCACATATGTCCTGTTGTCATGACGCCATAACCACGTACGGTACGTTTGTCATCTATCTAACTGTGACGTGGGTTCGTGAAGCTGAGTTCTCTATCCGGACTATCATCGAATTTTGTAACAGGTGTGAATTTGTACTTAAATATTTCAAGTTATCCGTATTTATACAGCAGTTTAATTTTACACGTTTTATTGAGCATAATTTTGTGTTTGTTGTGCACTTCATGTCACAAGTGCCCGTTTGGTTTGAGTAGAACAAAGAAACGTGACACGCATTGTTTTTAGGATTATTTCTCTGCATAGTCGCCGATTAACTTCTCGTAGCGAAAGTCCCAAGGTCTGAGAAATCCCTGACGCTATTAAACCCTAACCACAGAAACTACCCTTTTTATTACACTCGATCGTTACTCTCCGGCAGACTGTTGACAGATGTACGCCTATTAGGTTAAATTGCCATTTGTAACTTTACTGCAAAATCAAACGTAAAGGCAGGTGAATTGTTACCATTTCGACACGGCGCTATGGCCGAACATTCACCGCGCCGTGAAGGGAGTAGGCCCGCAGAAGTAAAAGCTCCACGTGTTATCCCGTTCCGCTGTTTGTTGGGTACGAGACTGGGTGGGCCTCATAACCAATCAGGGCGTGGCAGCGAGAATAAAATGCTTACCGTGTCTGAGAATCGAACCGAGATCTTCCAACCTAGAGGCACGATACCGGTTTCCTGGAAGAGGGTGAGCTGCCTGTAGACTGTTTCCTCTACTGTCAGAACACATTTCACATAATCTCTTCTATTTATAAATTTTGATTTAATATTATCTCCATCTCTGTTTAAATCTCTCAAGTTTTCTCTCTCTCACTTTCCCTAGGATTTCCTAAACAAAAACTGTTTTTTTTTTTAATATCCAAGTGGTTGCAACTTATTTGTAAGCCCCTTGTTGGACTGTTTGGCCCTTGAAGATGATACCGATAGGTTGTCCCGAAACGTCGGTATCCAACTACCATTCTACGCTGCGTCAAATCCCAGAAGAGCGTAGATCTCATTTACACCTCAGCGGAAGTCAGAGATCACGATACCGTCCTCTGCTGTCTGGCGTATTAGGCTCTCTGGCAACTTTTTATTTCAAAATTAATTTTGAAGCTGAATCATTTGGATATTTGCGATGGACGGGAAGGTGGTCTGTCTTAAGGTTTTTGTGCTACATGGAAACCACGAACATGCATCCGTGTTCCGAAGAGATGTGAAGTCGCAGTTCCAGTGTCCGTTCTTTTATTTGACAAAAACGTTTTCTTACTCGGCAGCTTCGTTGGTTTTATTGGTTTGAAGTTGAGCTCCTTCCCTAAATCTTACCAGTGTTCCGTCCACCATCATGCGGAGCTACGATCACCTTGACCTAGTTGAGATACCATTGGTTGTTCACCACGAGCAGAGTAAATGTTTTTGTTCTAAATATTCAGCATGAACATAAAATGTTCTTGAAACAGATTCGTAATCTGAACCAAGCAGAGGTGGCGGTTCGATCCCTTCAAGCGCCACTGTGTCGCCTGAGTAAAACTGGATTTGGGTAAATATTTATTGTATGCAGTAAAACAACAGGCTATGGCTCACATATAAATATACTTTTCTTTATCAGATGCTGCGTTCGTAACCGAGCTTAACATAGGATCTTTGGTTGGTGCGGTGGCACGTACGCCGCAGTGTATCTGGTGTAGAGGCCAGTTGAAATGTGATGGCACATGCGCAGAAACCAGATTTCGTCTTTCGGCGAAACGGACGAGTCCATTTAAATCGGCGGGGGCGTCAGTTCAGTCGACTATTGGCAGCCGAGGTGTGCGCATCAGCTTTTATTGTTGGGAGTAATGCTGGATACACGATGTTCCGAGTTAGTGTGAAGGGTAATGGCTACCCACTCCATTCGCCAGTTTTCCCTTCACCTCCCCTCCCGTGCGTCACCGTGTGCCATCACATTTCAACTGGGTTCTACCTGTCGACATTTGACTGTCACAGCGACGTCCATTTTCAGGAGAACGTACACGTCCAGACTGACGCAGTAGTTACGTTACGGAAGATCCGGCCAAGACGAATTTTGTGCACGTCTGATTTGAGTGCAGGACGACAAGTGAACTGTATAAGCATATAGAAGGGAGTCCAGTTGAAATTCAAACTCGTACAGAGAGGAACCTGATCGGACGCAACATGACCGCCCGGCCGAGCGTGTTATCGCCCAGCAGTATTCTTCCGCCACCTTAGTCTCATTGCACTGTCATTGCCATAAGGTAAAATTCGACTCCTTTCAAAAATGGCACTATTTCAATTTTTCCAGTGTTTTAAAAACTGCGTGACTTGAAATTCCTTGGGGGTGGGTCTGCACGCCTTATCATTTGCATGTTGCTTAGGGCACAGATCGTAAAACTGTTGGGACCAAGTGAAGTGGTAAGTCAAGAAATTGATTCTTCCGTACCCATCCTCTTGTCCGGAAACTGGGCATTTCGCATGTCACCGCAGTTTAAGGGTGCGCTTCTTGTAGGAAGTTGATGTCAGAAAGTCCGTCGAGCTGCGGAAAAGCGTAATTTTCTGGACTGTCCAGGTAAACATTACTCTTCATTTCTTTTTATGAAGAGAAGCAGACCTTTTAGTCGTGCTGGTGAGTGAATCCCACACGTTTGACTTAAGAATGTCAGGGGTGCACAGATTTTTACAAAACTATATGAGCGTCATCGCCGATCTCAGTGGCCGCGCGATCTAAGGAATGGGTCTGCGGCCTCTCGCTTGCTGGGATTGTGGGTTCGAATCCCGCCGGGGACATGGATGTCTGTCTGTTGTGAGTGTTGTGTGTTGTCAGGTAGAGGTCTCTGCGTCGTGGTGGTCGCTCGTCCAGAGGAGTCCTACCGAGTGTGGTGTGTTTGAGTGTGATCATAAGTCCTCGAAAATGAGGAGACGTTGGCCCACTAGGGGCTGTTGTGCAATGGTAAAAAAATAAAATAAAAGAACGACCCCAAAAATTCTACGCGCTCGAATGTGACAGGAAGGCAGTTCCATACTGAGGAGCCACAAATATTAGGTGCCACTGTGCAACATTTCATCCCCGGGGGAACCTGGCACTGGTCTTGTGTATCTCTGCAATATATCATGTTCTGAATGTGTGCTGAGTGGACTGTAATCTACATTAGACAGTTATGCCTTTTTGCACAGAATGACGTATGGAATGGCCTTCGTCAGACAATATTACGTTTGTTAGTTGCCCATATTCTGTTTTCATACACACTAATAAAGAAAATGCGAAACGAGGTTGTCAGTCGGGCGTGCCTTATCATCATTTGCAGTTTATAGAGCTGTTTGAGCAAATCTACAGATTTACGTGCTCAAAGTATGTTGGGCTATAAACGAATCTCGTGTCGAAATGGTGTTGTAATTTGCAAGTCATGATTTTTTTGTGTTTGTTTGCTTGTATCTTACTGCATTCGGTAAATATTTAAACTTGAAGTACGTGAATTCTGTTGGTAATGCACGGGCTGTTGGAGGCCATTGTCGCAGAGAGCAGTTACTTCATTTGCAACTTGTTCGTAGAGAGATTACTGTCGTGGTCTAAAATCAAGCGCCGCCACACGATTTAATCGGAGGTTCCGCCGCGTACAAAAAATTACTTTCATTCAGACCACTTTACATGCGTGATAGTGTAACAGCTGCCGACAGGGGTGGCCCTCAACACCAAAGTACATTTTACACCGACACAAATTCAGTGACACACTTCGAAGTTCACTACTTCCGTGATTTCTACGGAAACATGCGCGGATCAATTACGTTTCATGTTTCCCTAGATACATTAATCATCACACGTTTATATCGTTAGAGTCTGCACTGAACTTGCTGAGGTATGTATTGGCGCGCAGTCATATGGGTAACACGTGACTTCCTTCTGAACGTGAAACGTGCCTTGTTCATTACCTTATATTATATTCGTTCACGGATTGCGTATGGTTGGACATTGCCACAAGAGAATGTGGAAGATGAAAGCACAACGTCACTTCGAAACGCTGGCCACCACCAACCGGCGACATTATGTCTCTTCCCAAACGATCAGTATGGTATGGAACGCCGTTGTGAGAGCCTAAAATCTGGTGTGAACTGGGCAGTTCGGTTTATAGCTACGTTAGTTCATGGCAGGCGCCGACCCTCGACCGGCAAAACGTCTTTTCGGACACAATCACTGCGTGATTTCAGGCTTCCGCCGCGAAGTAGATGATAACTGCGCTCTACTGTGATATTACGCAGCGGGTAACGGTAATTCCTTATACTGACTTTTCGCAACAACCCATCGTACTCATCGTCAAGGGGCCGATAGGTTGTCCCGAAACGTGGGTAAGGAATTACCACTACTCGCTGCGTGATAGCCCAGAAGAGCGCAGTTCTCAAATTTAATCATTATTGGTCGAATGGATGTGGAGGGTGATTGGTTATTTAATGAGTTTGTGTTATTATTGACGGTGAGGCGGAAAGATCTAGGTAGAAAGTGATCGTAGACTAAGAGACTGAGAAAAAACGGGAAACGTATGACAGACCGTGTCCCAGCCGTACGTTGAACCGTGTACCTTTGGCGCTACAGCCTGATTCGAGCCAGGAGCTCTGTTGGAGACGACGATATTCACATACCCGGTAGAATTTATGGGCTGGAACTTCAGACCATCGCAACGCCTAACGCGGGTAAACGTGGTCAAATATCTTAGCCCTGTGTGGGATTCATATGGACGCGATACTACAAAGAATTATTTTTTTTTTTAATGCAAAACAGAGCAGTCTACCGCAGCTCCGTGGCTGTTACCGTTCGCCATACAACTCAACGACGCGCAGCCCCGTGCTGCTGTGAAGAGTTCCACTCTTCAGCTGCATACTCTGTACTTTTAATTAACCTACGCTGTAAGCACAGTGTCTCTCAATTACGCGTTATGTACCGTATCGTACGTTCATTGCATCTCCAGGTTACCTCTTCAGCATCCACAATTGCGTTCCATTGATTGGAGTGTTGGATTTTTGTAGCAAGTTCCTATAATTCAGTAGATGACCCTAATATTTTCAATGTAAACTTGTCACTTCTGTCTGTGGTGCTACAGACCTGTGCTGCAGTCCTTGGTTTGTGAATCGTGTTTCTATGTTTGATACGATTCCTTGGACAAAAAATCCTTCTGTCCCATTGCCCATACGTAAACAGGACAACACATACACAGGTAAGACCCACACTCATATATTCTTTCTTACACGGACTGGGTTTTGAAGCTGCGAATCCAGTGTTTGAGGTGTAGAAGACAATACACACTTTAGACCATGCTTCCACTGTCATAAGCAAATCCGTTATTTTAGTGTCATATTTAGTCCCTCTTCTTCGTTGTTGTTATGTTATTGCTTTTGTGTAACGAGAAGCAATCACTGTAACCATGTTTCTGATCGCAGCATGTCCAGTGAGGATCCTGTCTCGCTTTGATAACATGAGAAAAATATGAATTTCATCGTTGCACCGTGCATTTCGTAAAATCACTTCAACTATTAACCAACAAATGCACCTATATAACTTTCACTTAAAACCACTCCCACATGTTTCGATCTTTTCAGATCATCATCAGGGAGTTTCGTCGTTCCTTGCTAAAGCTATTATATATTCACGACTTAGTTCATTTTTGTAAACATGGTGTTGTGAC
>Ga0123357_10010095_pt1 | contig 11980 bp, 5 predicted proteins | sample TergutEmb28metaG_FD_89873 | JGI IMG/M metagenome (GOLD analysis project Ga0123357, IMG submission 89873) | Embiratermes neotenicus P4 segment gut microbial communities from Petit-Saut dam, French Guiana - Emb289 P4 | ecosystem: Host-associated > Arthropoda: Insects > Digestive system > Gut ...
AATGAACAAATAAAACGTGTATATCACTTATTTAGTCTAACACAACTATATTTACCTTCTGTTATAGAATATAACACTACATGTTTCGGCCCTCGGTGTGGGCCATCATCAGGTGTGACATACAGATAAAGTTATACGAGGTGTATGGAGGGGGGGGGGCGAGATCTCGTTAGTTTTAGATGGGGTCTTTCTTATGCATGTTAGCATGTCATGCACTGAGTATGAATATGAGTCACGCCTGATGATGGCCCACACCGAGGGCCGAAACATGTAGTGTTATATTCTATAACAGAAGGTAAATATAGTTGTGTTAGACTGAATAAGTGTTATACACGTTTTATTTGTTATTGTACCACACAACGGGGATGACACACCTCAAGACGGAAATGATCAGTTGACTTCCATAGTACGTGGGAAATTTCCTGACTTGACGAGGAACCAAGTTCTCAGGAAACCGTATCAATGCTTTTAGTTAATTTAATTCATTTCCATAGTTTTATTTCATAAGTCAAGTAAATAAACAATTTAATTAGTTTTGTGTCGCAGTTATGTTGCCTTACAGGACGATCATGTACACGGTTAATTGCTCAATTTAAAAAGACATGTTTTTGGATATTATATTGAATGATTATTTTAAAAGAATCAGACAAAACGAGATAAAATTTAAAGAAAATTTGTGAAATAAGCTTAAGACTTTTAAACATTTTTATTAATATTTGTTATGAAAGTATATAAATATTTAATATTTTAAATGCAACATACAAATGATGAAGTCCAACACAACTTTAATAATACTGCCATATACGCCGTGTATTAATGTTTAGTATTTTGAAAATTGCTGGTATTTAAACACGCATTTTCCTACATTTTACTCAATTCAGCTATATTCTTCAAAACTAACACCAAGTTTCGTGTTGATTCCATCCCTTTAAATTTTTTAATTTTAAAATATGTTACTGTACGAAATTTCGCCTTATTAATAAATCTGTTCAAACAGTTTCGCTATCAGACCGTTCTCGGTTGTGCCGTTGCATCTGAAGTATTTTACATTAACGCAAGACATTACACCTACAAAATCTAGGAATAAAAATTGGACGAATTTTGTATTTCTTCGTTATGAAATATTTACGTAGCTGCAATATGGCTGCAAGGTGTGTTACTTTCACATTTATTCTGATGAACCGCAACACCTTGTATATGGCTGAGGTCAAATTGTGAGGAAAACAGAAATCTGCGCTTAATTAAATGAACGCTGGCGAAGAACACGGTACCTTATGCTTATGTTTTTCCAGTCTTAATTTTGTAAAACTAAGGCTCGAAGAGTCGTAAACATCGTCCTGAATCCATTTAATATTATTCCAAAGAATTTACAAACAGAAGAATTTGGGACTTGTTGTCATGCCTACAAAGAAAGAAATAATGAATTTCACTAGACGTTTACCACCTTCTAAGCCTTGAAATTGTGTATCATTGTAGAAATATGCCGAAATTTCGGAGTAACGTCTTGCATTCATCCTCAGTGTCGGCAAGCTGATGTGAAATTGATTATGGTGAGATGGAATAATATGCTTGTAATTAAAAATATTCTAAACTTATTTAATACTTCCCATGACACTAAACCACATATCATCTAGCCATATGCTTGAGGACTGTCGTCTACTGTCAAGGCTCAGTTTCAATTATATAGAGGTTCATGAAATGTTCTCAGATCCTGGAAAGGAAAGTGTAATCTTTTATCCCTTCTTTTACTCGTCATTACAGCATGAGTAGCTGATTCATCAGCAATAAACACTAAATCCGAAGTCTTTAGTCAGTGTTTTGTTCCTCAATTCATATTCTTACATTACAAATCTCTATAGAAGCAACTCCACTTCCTTATAATTACTCCTATATGTTAAGCCGCAGTGCCTTACCCACAAAGTTGATCAATTCTTTGCCGGAGACGAAACCAGCTGCCTCATATTCCCCAGAGAAATCTTGGTGTACCAGAGGCGGATTTAATTTTACTTCTTGGAGATTTGAATGGATGAAATGTTCCAGTTTGCCTTGTGTATTTTGCAGTCTGTTTTGCCAAATGTCTTTGAAAACAACATGAAACCTCTTTCACGCACAATTACGTTCAACTAGACTGAAATACCCTGAGCACCATTTTGTTTGTTCACACGTTGTTATCAGTGCGATATACATAGAATACTTAACAAAATTAAATGGTAGTAATTTGAAGTCAATTGTGTTAGTAAAAAGGAAAAAACACTGCGAAATGTTAAGTGCACTGCGAACAAAAGCAGACGTAACATTGCACGTCTATAGGAAAGGAATTCTTTGGCGTTAAGATGTTCAGGATGAATTAATTTTTGGAATTGGTTTGCAGAATTCTAACATAGTAGGTTGATAGGAGCCCTGGTGAACCGACATTTAAAGGCACACAAATGTCCACTACGTTAAGTCTGACGTCATGAACTGAATCCTGAACAACACTGCTGAGAGAACCTCAAATTTTTCGTTCGTTAAACCTCTTATAATCTAGGAGTCTCGGACCGTCGCCATGTTTGTTAATTGCTAATTTTTGAAACTACTTCATACGAACCTCGTTTATATGTTTACAAAACATGATAAATTAGGCTTCATATTCGTATATGCATTAGCTCTCTCAGTCTGAGTTCAAAGCTCAAGCTTCTAGAACCTGCAAATTTGGTATTTTACGTCATGTATAAAAAAACATACTTCAGGAATTTGCACATTCATTGAAGATAGGAAACAAAACTTTGGAAGCCCATACAAGGGTGCTGATAAGTCCTTAGCCCGACCAGAAAGGAGAAAAGCTAATGTTTCTGTCAGAATGACGCGAATTTCCTTCGACGCCTTGCCTTGCAGAAAAAAAAACTTGATAACAGCTCGCGTCTCGATATTGTTTAAATCGCGCGCGTCCCTGACATGCTTCGGAGATTGTTTCCTTCCTAGTCGGGTTAAGGACTTATCAGCACCCCAGTATTAATCCTGTAACATGCCTACTCAACAAATTTCGCACGATCGCTCTAATAGTGTCATGTTGAAAATTTATATATCGATTGGCCTGTATAGCATATTTTTCATTCAAAACCTCATCAAAACCTCTCCAACATATTTAATTCTTACAGGGAATAAATTTTAGCGACTGACTACGTGCTGGACAATCCGGGATCGAATCCTGGTGGGGATGAGATTTTCCGCCCGTCCAGACCGGCCTTGGAGCCCACCCAGCCTCCTGTAAAATGGGTACCGGGTCTTTCCCGGGGATAAAATGCGGCCGGGGCCTGCTGCTGACCACTGAAGAGTAGAGCTGTACCTCTACCCACAATCTGAGCCACACCGGGCCTGTAACGGGTTCATTTTAACTTTTACCTTTTACAAGGAATAAATACAGATCTTTCATACAGATTTTTCTCACAAAAAGGAAAATAAGCAACACGTGAAGTAACTCTGTCGATCGATACCTCGTAAGGTTACTCTGCTTGGCCAGCAACCGGACATCTTTAAAAATGGAAAAAATATATACTTGTAGAGATATGTCATTCGGCAACATTCATCACATGAAGGTACTGCAAATATAAACACAGAAATCCAGTCTTCTGTGATATGACGCTGTTTCGTTGAGCGAGTAGTTCCCGACGTTTCGAAGGAACCGAATCAGCGCCACATGCAAGTAGACCCGGTTCACCAACAACACTGCTGCGGAAACTGGAAATCTTGCAAATTCAATGTGGTCTTGTACAGAATAATAATTTTTCTCCGTCCCTCGAGGCAAATATCTCGCAGACGTTCACCATGTTAGAACATGCACGACACGTAAATCTGTCGACACAAAGTAAACTCCAAAAATACAAGCACACCTCTCTGTGGCTGTAATTGGCTTGCTGCATTGTGTTTCTAGCTATGGGGTAGGTACTGCATGTAGGTGCGTCAGATTATCTTTCGTCTTTTAAGGGTGGAGTGCTAGTTACCTTACTACAGGCCTATCAGACTGACTGAAAAAACAGATACGAGTCGTCTCATAATAAATACAAAGTTGAGTAAAGAAAATTCGGTTAAAGTTTGCATTATTTGGCGTAGGCATTTATTAGACTACACGTAAGCCAAATAACATGAAAACAGACACATTTGGAGAAGGATACAAACATCTGTATAGAGGGGAATACTAATAGTGGATGAATGCATGGAAAAGTGAGTGTAATAATTCAGCAAATATGTTTACAATTGAGGATAAGTTTTGAATATAAACCATTTTGATTAAATGAGTTGCATCTTATTTTAAACACAAATACATAGACAGGGTTTGAAGTGTGGTGCTGGAGACGGATGGAGATCAGTTGGACCGATCTTGTAAAAATGAAGAGGTACTGCTGAGAGTGATGGAGGGCAGGCAGGAACATCCTGCATACAGTGAAAAGAACGAAAGCAAACTGGATCGATGACACCTTGTGTAGAGCTTCCTTCTAAAGCACGTTGCTCAAGGAAACACGGAAGGAAGGATAGACGTGACAGGTAGACGAGGAAAAAGACGTAAGCAGCTACTGGGTATGCTTAAGGAAAAATAGCTGCTTACGTCTTCTTCCTCGTCTACCTGTCACTTCTATCCTTCCTTCTGGAGATGGAAGGATTAAGCACTAGGACGCGTTCTGTGGAGAATTTGTTTTGGAAGAGACTATGGACATACAAGACAGACTACTTAATAAGTATTCAGGCAGGAAATATTTACCCAGAAAAGCAGAGACACGGATAGATTGGTGCATAGATTCAATGATAATGGAAGAATTGATGGAGTGATGTATGGGTAGCTAGAATGATGGGTGTTTTAATGGATGAACGGATTATATACAGCCCACGCACTGCGATGTGGAAGGCGCCATGTTAAAAAGTCAACATGGAGCAGGTGGGGCTCCGAATTTAGGACAACTTTACATTTTGTAACCGAGACAAACGTGCATACTTTATTGTTGTGACAGGAGGTGGTTGGTACGTAGCACACTGAACGGTGACAACGCAGCTACAGCCGTTGTTAGATGCCGAATGAATTTAAAATCTGTTGGCGACGTTAGACGAAATGGTAGGGAAAGACAATTTGCCTTTGCAAAACAATGCTTTGGACTTCAACTGCAGACAGACGACACGGACATGACCGACTGCACCCACGACCGCAAGTTAGAAGGGACATTCCTCGGGCGGTTAGTAGGACTATCCAGTTTCTAGTCGCAGGTGCTCCGGTTTCAATTCCAACGCGGTCCAAGTGGCAGGTGTTAACATAGTGGCACTGGGACAACTTTCTATCCGAGTACATGGGGTTTCCCATGTCATTTTGTTATAAGGATTCCCTTGCCAGTTTTCATTCTACCTTTGCTCAATACTGATTTATCCATCAATTATGGTAGGAAAAATGACTCTGGTAGAGGCTTCAGTTCCACATATTGTCTGACCTCCCACGAGCGTAAAATTAAAATGTTTTTGTTAACGCATGACGACGTCGTTGTTTATTTAACAATGTTTTATCAGTTTTTAGACGCGTTCGGAAAACTGCAAAAAGCGACTATTAGCTTCGTCACGCGTCTGTCCGTCCGCATGGGACAACTCGGCTCCCACTGGATGGATTTTCATGAAATTTAATACTTTAGTATTTTTCTCAAGTCTGTCGAGAAATTCAACTTTCATTAAAATCTGGCAAGAATATTGGGTACTCTACATGAAGAGCAACATACATTTTTGATCATATCTCTCTCAGTTCTTCTTACAATGAGAAATGTTTCACACACAAGTTGTAGAGAGAATCAAGACACATAGTTTATACTCAATGATTGTTTTTTTTTTAAATTGTGCGGTTTATGAGATAGTGTGGAAAAATATTTTAGATCCAGGCAGGCCACAAATGACAATTTGGCGCAAGCGCATTGCACGGTGTATATATAAGGCTACAAACGCAAGCTAGTAATATGTAATACTTATTACTTTTCCATTGCAACAATGGTTACACCAGCACACCTCAATGTTACGTTATACGAACATTGCCTCTGTTATTACTATGTAGCCTCGAAATAGCCTGTAATGTGATTACGAATCATTTATTGGAAATTAGGTTAAAGGAAGACGTTGAGTTTTATTTTGCCCTTCGAAGACTAAAATGAATGTACATTATATTCAAAGTTTAGTTTCCTACCTGAAAGGAAACATTCTTCGTCGCCGTTTCAAAACAAGTCAGTCATTGTTGTTCAGGGAAATGACTGCTTTTTATTTTGGGATTCATACGAAGCACAGGGGTCATGTGCGGTAAGTGCGTAGAATGTAAATTTCTGACCATATAATGTAACCCCAAAACGTAGAATTGTAAAGGTATTCTGGAAACTTTTAACTGGATAGGCTGACCCTTTAGTTATTGGACGACGCTTGCTTAACGGCACACAATATACAGGGTGAGCATAAATTCTTTCCCTGGTTACAAACATTTACTACAAGAAAACTTTACATTGCATTTCAGTTAGAAGAGTTTCAGCCGTGGATAATTTTCCAACAAGATGGTGCACCTCCACACTGGGGTTCACATGTTCGTCGGTTTTTGGATGCAACATTTCCAAACAGGTGGATTGGGAGAGATGGTCCGACACCCTGGCCACCAAGATCGCCGGATATCACCCTCCTAGACTTCTTTTTATGGGAGTTTGTTAAGGACAAAGTGTTTTCAACACCAGTTCCAGATATTACAAATTTGAAGGCAAAAATAACAGACGCTTTTGCTACAATAACTGAACACATGTTGCAAAACACGTGGAGAGAAACTGATTGTCGATTAGACGTTCTCCGTGCAACAAAAGGAGCACATGTTGAAGTGTACTAATGTGTTGTAAAAAAAACCTTCTTGAATTATATTTTGAAAAAAAAAAGTTTGTATTCCACCTACAGTAGTTTTCTTGTAATAAATGTTTGTAATCAGGGAAAGAATTTATGCTCACTCTGTACAACAGAGACAGGATACCGTAGTCGGTGTAGTGACTAGGCAACAAGCTTGACGGTCCGGGGTTCGAATCCCATCGGAGGGAAGAAATTTATCTCTTCTCCAGTTCTGCTGCGGAGCCTACCCAGCCTCGTAGTCAATGGGTACCGGGATCTTGTCCACGGAGTAAAATGGCCGTGGCGTGAATTTGAACATTCACTTCCATCTAATGCCGAGGTTAATCATGAGAAGAAGCCCAACGCCTGCATAATATGGGTATGGACGTCATTTTTCTTATGCACTAGGGAGAGAGAACAGTATAGCGTGTTGAAGGAAGCAGTTGTCGCAACGCCAATTTTGAAACCCCATCCCAGAATTTGCCTGTGGTGTTCGAGAAAAATACAAAATGCCGCAATTAAAATAAACTTCTACTAGAGGATTTTAAATTACACACAACAACACGTGCGCGCGCACACACACACACACACACATATATATATATATATATACACACATATATATATATAAATCTTATGTTTATTGGACCGTGCATCATCTTGATAGTTGAATAAAGAGAGACCAACTTCATGTCACTTGCTTTATTGTTTCATTATTTAATGCTCAACATGTTTCGAATGTTAATACATCCATCCTCAGGAGCTTGCGACTTATTTGTTGAGTTAGTTCATGGATTTTATTGCTCTTGTTCGATGTGTGTTGGTGTTACGTTGTGGTTTGGCTGGGGTGTTGTGGTATCCGTATGCAGGCTGAGGCACTAGTGCCTCAGCCTGCATACTATTTAGAATGACGCACGACACACAACCATAACCAGGCTCATTCTAAACAGCGTACTACTCACACACAAAAACACGACATGCTGCCACAGCACCAAGTTAACATAACGAAGTAATGTTTTAAATTATGACTTTAGCAAGAAACAGGATAATGGTGTGATCGAAACATGTAGGAGCATTTTAAATGTTTTAATGTAAATTTTAGACTTCTTAAATATATATATATATATATATATGTGTGTGTGTGTGCATGTGTTGGTGTGTGTAATTAAATAATCTACAGAATGCACAGTGAAAAGATGAAAATTCTACTACAGGATTTTCAAACACAGGACTTGATATCTAATATGGTGTAGGATGGATAACTATTAGAGAAAGCAATTATTGTGAAAGATAATGTCTTACTAACAGTTACAAGAAAGTCAAGCACAGGAACATGGCTTAAAATTCGTTCGATGCTCTTGGAAACCGTTGACGTACTCTTTCTGTAGTTCTTAAACACGCAGGGATTAAGGCTGTGCTCCTAAACTTCTGAACTTTGTTGTGTACGTAAACTTTCGGTAAAAGTTTTCGTGAAATGCTTTCCGGATCAGTGCCCAAGCAGTACGCCAGACGTGGTTACTACAGATTGCAGTGAGAGGTTTATAGTGCCTCTAATTCAGGATTTCTTGCTAACCCATTTCAGTTGCGTCCATTTCTTTGGATTAGTAAGGAAAGACATATTTTTTCTGCACGATGTTGGAGGGACTGTTGGTCAGGGCGACTGTCAAAGCAGCAAATCTTACGGGGCGTTTGAATTGTACGAAGTTTCTTACATGAAATAAATTGTGTTCTTGTGAGAAATAACCGACAAGTGCATATATAGATATATCAATTTATTATTTTATAACCAGTTTAGCCTTATACACACGAAGGAATGTGTTCTTTGAAGAATTTATTGGAGGGAACGTTATAATAATTTGCAAATATAAAATGCTTAGTGTAACATAACAGGTTTAAAATCGGTGTTGGAATATAGAACCTTGATCAATTTATTATTTTGTTCAATAATAATAATAATAATAATACTTTACTGCAATTACGTTTTCACTCGGTGGCAGTAGTCCTTACACTAGTAACAAATTAGAATAAATATACATAAAAGAAACAATACAAAAACACCGTAAATACAAGCACACATATTAATAAAACACCCATACATGCACACACCCACACATAGACAAACTCACATATTACAAAACAAAGTTAAAACAACCACAGTACAAGATAAATGCCAAATAAAATAGTCACAGTACACTCACGTACCCTCAGTGTAAGGTCACCCTAATGTACACGTACATGGTACTTTTGACTCCAAGAACTTCAACGTAACTCACTTCAAATCACTTCACTTCACTTCGAAACAAAATCACTTCACATATATCACGTCATTTCACTCCACATTACTACATTTCACCTTCTGTATTTGGTGTTACATTATACAGCAAATGAACGGGCAATTCAACACAAATAATAACCTTATCTAGATTTTATATTCTAAATTAGATTTTAAAACTTTTTGGTTAAATTCAACATTTCATACTTGTAAATTAATTTGACATTCTTTGTAATATAGCCTTCAAAGAATACCTCCCTGAAGATGGCCACAATAGGTGGCTGAAATATGCAGGAGCTATGCAGTTTATAATGTAATAAATTTGTGTATCTGTATAAGCACATGTCGGTTATTTCTCACAAGAAATCACAAGTGCATGGTCACGAATCACTTAAAATTGTTTCTGTTCCTCAGTGGTGTATTAGAATATGTTAGTTGCTTCAACAGACAGCAGTCTCACTTTTTTATCTATGGTATTTGTGCTGTATTATTTACAAGCTCAGTCGCGACACGTCATTGCTCAGGTCACAATGTCGGTCTGTCGTCACGCATAAGAACGTATTACGTTTTTGCACATTTTCCCGAGTGATTAAAAAAGCAAATAACTTTCATATGAACCGTTAGGAAATGGCGTCAACTAAGCGTTTGATTTTTACTTTTAAGCACCAACTGCGAACCCTTGTGAAAAAATTAATTAAACTTCGGGATCCATAATCCTAGCTCCATGGAGCACAGTCCGTCTTGAGAAGCTAACAGGACCTCAGCTAGTCAAGAAATTCCCCACATTTTATGGAACCCGAAGGTTCATTACCGCATTCACAAGCGCCCACCACCTGTTCCTAGCCTGCACTGAATCAGTCCATGCACCAAAAGATCAGTCCAAATATGAAGCCTTGTGAAATATTTCGTAACATCGTAAGTTCTTATGCTGAGGAGCTGTTAGCACCTCGCCCAACCATCAAGCTGAAGGACAACCCATTGTCGGCCGTCCTCGACTTCTTATTCAATATATTCGCAAACACCCGCTACAGCTGGAGGCCATCCCTTCATCCAATACCTGAGAACGCGCTTTTCTGTGGTGACTGGGACCCTCTTATCGTGGTTGGTATCCGTATAAGTTGAGGAAATTCTTGATTACTATTACGAAGCCGGGATAGTGTAGTCGGTATAGTGATTAAGCTTACGGGCTAGACAATCCGGGGTTCGAATCCTGACAGAGAAAATATTTTTTCTTCCAAATCTTCCAGATCGTCTCTGGGACCCACACCAATGGGTACTGGGGCTGTGTCCCGAGGCTAAACCATTCGGAATGCGATACTGACCACTTACCTCCATCTATCCTGAGGTGAAGAATAAGTAGAGACATACCTCCCCCCCTTGCATGCAGGGACAACTTTACTTCTTCGTTTTATGGGGCTGATAAGAGTCTCAGTAAACAATCTGATCGATGACGCTGGTGCAGAAGTGAAGCTCTGGCACCGGAATCTGGAGGTGATCGTTCTGCATGTTGGTCGCAACACTGGCTGTCCTACTTGAGGTTACACGGGGTAGTAGATAGACCCCTCTGGGAAATTCCGAGGATTTGATCAGGACAGCTTCCTTCTAAATCCTTTTCAATTCATCATTAATCAGTCTTCCTACTGCAATTCAACACTATATATACATATATACACGCAACTAACTAACTTACACCGTGGGGCAGAGTCCTGCTTGTGAATCTAACCGGTTCCCGGCTAGTCAAGAATTTCCCTGCATCTTCTGTAAACCGAAGGTTAATCACGGCAGGTGGCCCACCACTTGTCCCTATCCTGAGCCAGTAGAGTCCAGTCCATGCCTTCCCATCCCACCTCTTGCAGATCCATTATAATCACGGCAGGTGGCCCACCACTTGTCCCTATCCTGAGCCAGTACAGTCCAGTCCATGCCTTCCTATCCCACCTCTTGCAGATCCATTATAATATTACCCTTCATTCTACGCCTAGGTCTTCCAAGTGGTATCCTACCCTCAGGTCTTCCCACAAGTACACGGTATGCACACCTCCCCTGTCTCCAATGCGTGCTATATTCCCTGCCCATCTCATTCTTGATTTTTATTACCGGAATAATATTTAATCAGCAATAGAGATCACTAATTCCCTCGAATTTTAGACTTTTCCAAACCCCTGTTACCGCATCCCTCTTAGGCCCAATTATCCCCCTCAGCACTCTATTCTAAAACACCCTGAGCCTCCGTTTCTCCCTCAAAGTGAACGACCAAGTTTCATACCCATATAAACCAACAGGAAATGTTTAGTTCTGTACATCTTAGCCTTTATATTTTTGGATACCAGGGTGAGAGATATAAACATGTTTATACATAAATATTCGTATATCCGAGGTACAGCTTCATCAGATCACTAGAAGGGAAAGAACACTGCTCCAATTTATCAGTTTGCTATACATATGTGAGACAGTGGTACAGTACTAATGACGTCTTTAAAGTTTAATTAACTTTCGAAGCCTAAAGATAACTGTATGTACTATCTGATGTAATGCAAGAAACGCTGATTTTTGTGCACGTAATAAGTTATGTTTCATATATTTCTCAAAAAATATGCAGTAGTTGTTGCCCTAACTTTAACTTATTGCTATACAAGGAAACATTTGTTTGCTCCCTCTGCTGTATGGAATGAACTGTTATGCACAAATCACTTCAAATATTAACCAACAAATGCACCTATATAACTTTCATTCAAAACACTTAAAACCACTCCGACATGTTTCGATCTTTTCAGATCATCATCAGGGAGTTTCTTCGTTCCTTGCTAAAGTTATTACATATTCACGATTTAGTTCGTTTTTGTAAACAAGGTGTTG
>Ga0123357_10010096_pt1 | contig 11980 bp, 8 predicted proteins | sample TergutEmb28metaG_FD_89873 | JGI IMG/M metagenome (GOLD analysis project Ga0123357, IMG submission 89873) | Embiratermes neotenicus P4 segment gut microbial communities from Petit-Saut dam, French Guiana - Emb289 P4 | ecosystem: Host-associated > Arthropoda: Insects > Digestive system > Gut ...
TCTCAATAATGCCAGATACTGTAGATACAGTCATATGAGCTCCTGATGATGGGTGGAGATACCACCCGAAACATGTAGAGCAGTTTGCAGATATAAATACACTGTGTATTGTTGCATCTTGTTGGATAATTATCGACACATATCCTAGAACACTTGACTCTTCATCACACCAGTCATACATAAATTGAGTTCCACAGAACGAAGTCTTTGAGAACTTAAATCTTCCATAGCTACTCAGGAAATTCACGCTTTTATGGAACCGCAGCTTCACTACGGTGTTCAAAACAACCCGCCATTTGTTCCTATCCTGAGTCAGATACAACCACTCTACACCACTTCAGCATATTTCCTTACGATCTTTTTAATATTATCATCCTATCAACGCCTCGGCTTTCCATGCAGTTTCCTTCTTTCAGACATCCCATTCAATACCAGGATGCATTTATCTTCTCTACGTACCCACCACCTACTAGGACCATCTCGTCCTTCTCAGCAAGATCAATAAATAATAATATATTATGCTTTGCAAATCAACTATTTCCACAATCCTAACTGGTCACTTTAAGCTGCTAAAATCTGACTGACCTGTGGGATTACTGTTTATGGGATGACCAGCTTGTATGATTAAGTAAAGTTCCTTAACGTTTAAAAGCCAAGCGGTTATTTTACGTACCATCAGGTTTAATATCCAAGTATTCTACATGGTGCTCACATTGTGTTATGTGGCGTGTACGGACCGCACAAAAAACGGAAAATTTTACTTTGTATATCCTTAACTGACTGGTGTTTTATAACCGAGGTAGAGAGTGTTTACTGCGCGGTACGCACTGAGTCCTTTTATAAAACAGATTACGTTTCGGTCTTTAGAGGTTTAATCAACTCCTTAGCTTTTGTATCCTCTACAAACGAAGGAGGCAGTGAAGGCGCACTTTAATTTACTTTTTGGGAATTTTTCTAAATTCAGTGAGCCGATGTTACGAACGTGAGGCCTAAGAAATACGAAAATAAAAGTGTGTAGTACTCAACCCTGACGTTTGGTTTTCATTTAACGACTCTCTTTCAAACACATATGTTTAATTGAAGAATAAAAACCAACTTGATGTAACTTGCTATTTTATTTCACATCTTATGTGCTCAGCATGTTTCGGATATTAATATATCCATCATCAGAAGCTTGCGACTATGCTGTTGAATTACCACATTAGTCATATTGTTCTTGGTTCGATGTGTGTTGGAGTTTCGGTGTGGTTGGGTTGGAGTTGAAGTTGGAGTTGCAGGCTTAAGCTGTGCTTATATACATTAATATCCGAAACATGTTGAGCACGTAAGATGTGAAATAAAATAGCAAGTGACATCAAGTTGGTCTTTTATTCTTCAATTATCACAATGATGCACGGTCCAATAAACATAAGATTCACATATGTTTAAATTTATTACATATGCCTACGTTTGGTAGTGTCAAACATGGCTGACAGATTGCGATCTTCTAAATCATGTGGAAGTAGGAGGTAATGACTTGCTTTAATACATTCTCAGGCAGAAAATCGCCACAGTCCCTCAACTCAGTATATCGGGGGCAGGGCTGAGAAACAAACTCGGAAATGCCCTCAATCCAAAGCACGTACGCTGACCCCATAGTGGCTGTTAGGTTCTGTTATGGTCTGCGGTACTGGCATTGATGTCTGTGCTTCATACGATGATCCTTATGGAAATTCACCGTTTCTGGATATCAATGCAGTGTATATGAGTCGTGACAGTGCGTAATTAGCGATGAAAGCCTGAGCCAATACAAAGAAAGAGGGTGTAATACTGGCATACTGAGAGCGTTGATTCGGTTGACCACAACTGTGGGCACACTAGACCTGAATTAAAGCCTTTACATGCAGAATCCTGCCAACATTTTAATCAGAACGTGAGAGGATTCACAAAGTGACCACGAATTCAAACATTGTCCACCGCATAGTATAGGGTGGCTATGACCAACTGCCGCCAGTTACAAGTTCCGGGACTGCTGCAGCACAGAACTCTGCCATTTGCGAGTAGCAAAGAAGTACAAGTAGAAAGATACGCATATTCATTTGAACTTGTATGAGTGAAAAAAAAAAGAGTTTGTCCTTGAAATTATACTTGGTTTACACTATTTTAACATGAAATCTGTCAATGAGTACAAGTATCTCATAAATCTTTGAGAATAAAGTATTCATCATCATTCAAAATTTTCTGTTCTTTATAGGTCTGCTTCTTAGAAAATCCCTGTTGATTTATTTCTCATTCTATCCCCTTTTCTTCCTCCCTGTTCTTTATTTCTGTTACGTAACTTTTTCTTTTCATTTTCTCCGTTGTCTCGCTCCTTCCTACATCCTCATCCCTACACATTTAACATTTTCTTCTCTCTTTAATTTCGCTATTATTATTTTCCTTACTTATATCTTTCTTCCATTTTCCCCTCCTTCTTTTCACCACTACTTCTGTTCGTTTAATTTTTCTGTCTTTCCTTCCTCATTTCCTTCTGCCCTTCCTTCTTGAGTGTGAAACGATTTGGTACATGCTATTAGTGCAAAATGGTTTACACGTAGGCCGGTTGCTTTTTTTATACTTCAGATGAACCCGCTGCATTCCTTCACCAGTTTCGTAATTGTTAACATACGCTTCATTTCATTCTGAGTTTCTAAATATCCGTATAATTTATTTCCACAGAGGAATTTACACGCTCAACGATCAGCGGTTAATTGGTTACACGTACAAAACCAAACCTAAATACACATTTAACACTGCAGTTGCCTCTTTCATACGATCATCATAAGAAAAATTTCTTCAACTAAAATGCATCTTTCTATAACATTTATACCAAAAATATTACATTACCCTATCTAACTTAGTGAATCTCATAGCGCACCAACCACAATAATCCATGTAACTTTTCTGATTGTTTCACTCTTGCTACAATATTAAAATGCATGCGGAAATGAAACACGTTCGCAGTGTTGCCCGAGGCCACATTCATGATATAACAAAAGTCAACCACACGCTGTGTAACAAAACTGGCGTGTTACAGGAAATGGAGCAGTGGCGTTTCGGCTAAACGCCAATGTACCGTGTATAAAATCCGTCACTTGGATGAACATGGACGTCAAGATCACTGCGGTCCAGTGATGTCCGCAGCAGCTGAAGGAGTTATTTGCAGACAAGATCCATCGGATTAGGTACCAATGGGACGCTTGCTTGTCCAACAAAAATCCCGAACAGGTGACACTGGAAAAATACTCGTATCAGGATGGCGTGACATTTTGTGGCATGTTCAAAGTTCCACGAAAATTTCTATATTATTTCAGAAGTAATACAAGGGGACATACACGTTGACACTGTACTGCTCTTTGCCGAACACAGTGGCTTGGCGGTCTTAAGCTTTCGTTGTTCAAAATGCACTTGAAGCAAGTTTGGATGTCTGTTTTCTGTGTCTGTGTCGTCTGTTGTATTTAGTGACATTGCGACCGACCGATCCCTCTTCCGTGAATTCGCGAGAGACGTCCACAAACAGGATTTATAAACTGGAAAAAAGGGAGGGGCCAGACAGTACTCGACAGTACCGTCATTCCAATATATCCTTGCTAATTAAAGACGAGAAACACATTTTGCTTTCACCCGAAACAATTCAGAAAATGTCTCTAGATCCATGATACATTCTGATATAGTTCTGAATCCCAGCTGCGCCCTTAACACTGAAACAAATCGTGTGGAATATCCGCTGTAAGAATCTATCTAATGAACCGATTACAAGGATCGTGCTACATTTTAATGAGACAGAGCCACCTCGTCGGTTCTCATAAGCGTATTGCCTATTTGTTTGCATAATCCACTTGCTCAAAATCAAATCGGTGGCACACAATACTGATTATAGTTGCACTCTGTTTAACTTAAGTTCCTCTGCTGCCTTTGATTGAGACCCTTTCAGCACCCTCCCCTCCTGCCCCAATCTACGAGACAATTACAACATTTACTACTAGTGGCAACATTTCGAATTTCGAATCTTCTCACTGCGGTGCAGAATTCTCTCCCACTCGTCTCACTACTCTCCCATAATCCTGCGCTTGGCAGCAGACCTAATTGCGAAGAGGCTCAGCCACGAGGGATGTGACCCGTGTTATTGGCCCCCTCCGATTTCAACCCCCTCCAGCAATCTGGTACCAACACGCATCACTGTGAGAATATTGATACAAAAGCCATTGGCCTCACACCAAAATATAAAGCGATTTTATTGCGGTTGCGGAGACAAATTGTTGGCAGTTGCTGAACCTGGTGTAAAGTGGTGAGCCGGATTGTGTGAACTGGTCGATGACTTCATAACAGAGACCACATGAAGATGATTAGGTTGGAAATACAGAAACAAAAAGCCTCGTGGAATTAAGGATGGAAACGCGGTAAAAATTATACAATGTTTAAAATAAAGTTAGAAAGAACAGATGGTAGAAATAAGAGAAAGGAAAAAGAAAGAAAGCTAGCTAGTGAGAGGGAAATAAAGTATTAATTAACATGTTATTAATTATATGCATTCTGCATGACAACAGTTCAATTTTCATAAAAACAACAAAGTTTTGCACATTTTCTTCAGTTCCTACAAAGTTTAGAGACTCAAAGAAGACCATCGGCTGATAAACAACAGCCTTAAAGCATGCAAATTAACACTTCGCACACAGCTTCATGTTACTTCAGCATACGCAGCGCGGCATCATGCCAGCATCTATACTTTCTGCACAGTCAAGGTGAATCAGACGAAAAATCATAACATCTCGTTAAATCGTTACAATTCATGTGTTAAAAGTCCAAATTGCTTGCAAATTCCAGAACATTCACAGATTGCAGAAGCCGTAAACTTTTAAAATTCGAAGGGCAAATACTACCTTGCAAGACAGTACAACTTAAAACTGTGTCACTATTTTCGTGCATTAAGTCACGAATTCCAACAATTTAAAGCGTACTCTTTCAAAAGTAGAAATTACTTTTTCTAAACTTTCAAAACATTTCAGGTTTCCACAATACCTACAAGACTTATAAATTTTAAATCATTTGTAACTTCAACACACTAGTTGCGACATTATTTACAAGACTGTACGGGAGTCACTGATGATGCCACATGGTGCTGAGATGCCTATGGTGATGCAGTATTCATCAATGTTCAAATTTTCGGAGGTTTCCTGAAAATTTAATGGTTAAACTTTAATATTTTAAATAACTTACCAACATTACACGTATTTGTTTAGTATAGTTCTCAACTAATTGCGCAGACGTTTAGCAATAGATCTGCACAAAAGGAATAACGACGTTGAATTAGCTCGTAATATGTTCGGTGCAGACAGTCTTAGTTGGTTCATTGTCTGTCACAAAGTTCCTCGAGACAGGAGCGTTACTTTCCCATGTTTACGTCAGAAATGACTGAACTCAGATGGCTTGAAGGGAATAAAGATGACTTTTGGCCCAGAGGTTCTGAATTTAGTTCAGAATCTTCCCTTTCTCATTCTACGTCGTATTAATCCAACCCTTCTGACTCCGTCTGAGTTCAATCTAGCCTCGCGGGGGCCGTGAGTTTGCTTCTCATATGCACAAGTAAAGTGAGTTAAAGCAGGCAATGAATAACTTTGCTTCAAATACATTCACTCCTAAATGTTTGTGGTGAGAACAGTGCTACTGCTAGGGTAGGCTTACTAAATTAACACACGGAGTCCAAGAAGATAAAATTATTTAGATGCGCACTTATTTATGCCCTAAACAGAATAGAATTTGACTGATAAAGATTTCAGTCAGTTCTCAACAAGATTTACATATGATCCAAGTTTTATTGAATTAAACCTTCTTTACACAACAAAATTGATAGTTGTTATTCTACAACTGGTTACATCAGCAACATGTTTCGGTCTTGTTTGGCCATCATCAGGCTTACAAAGTTTAGTATCAATTAAGGTAACTAGGTAAGGATACTAACATTTGTAAGCCTGATGATGGCCAAATAAGGCCGAAACATGTTGCTGATGCAACCAGTTTTAGAATAACAACTGTCAATTACGTTGTGTAAAGGCGGTTTAATTTAATAAAATCTGTCATATGTACACAGCGGGGTGGAAACAGTCCAATTCAAAAATCTATGATCTAAGGCTTTCGACACGATGAAATTGGTATTGTAACTCTTTTGAGTTATGATGTGGCGTAATATTGTGCGAATGATACGACGTTTCGGGAAATATTTTGATCTCATCCTCAGGCTTGATAAAGACAAGAATTATTTTTGTTTTCATCAACATCTCACTTACTGACGCGTATAAGAAGGCGGTACTTAACGACAGAACCAGCCTGGTCATCTATAACGCCACGGTGTATTTTCTGGTCAATTCTCCAATTACACCCTCTATTACCAGCATTCACAATTCACTCTTTCGGAAATTTCTTCTCTTTCATTCACCATTATCCGACTTTCGCTTCTTCGCATTCATCGTGATATTGAAACGATATTTTAGAGTACTAATAATTTATTGCTCATTACGTCATTATCAAAGTAAATTCTCATCTAGTTAATCATTTAGCTTTCACAGCCCGTTTTACATGTATAACTACATCTTCTGTTTGTACAGTGCATGACATTTTTTCAAATAACTTGACTTGCTTTACACAGATGTGTGGTTTAACCTGCTCACAAACTGTCCGCTTAAAATCCGTTTGACACTGAGCTTTTTCGTTTTGTCGCCGGACTGCATTAAGCGTAGGTAGTACTGTTTCCTTTTCGGAAGTTTTCAAGCTTGTCATGTTTGTGTATCTCAAGGCATTAAATCAGAAGGTACTACAATACACTTACTATATTCCTATAATGTTCATGCCAGCATGCCCGGAAATCCCTCAGTCGGTTCTTCAAAACAACGACTACCCGCATAAGGCCATTCCACCATAATATCCAGGCTCATCTTTCCTTTACAAAGATAAGGGACGTGGGCTGCAAGGTGGTATGATCCGTAATGGTATCTAGTTTTGGAGAAGAGATGTTGTTGTTTCATGCATGAAGTCATGGTGAATTTTCAAACAGATTTTCTTTTGTCTGTTTGGTTTTTTTTAGTGATCAGTTCTACCGGAATCCTTTCTAAATAAAATGCAGGTGGTCCGAGAGAACAAAGAGCAGAGGATCGCCCGCATGCTGTGTTTCGGGTTCATTAAGTTATAAAGGCGATGCATGGTGGCACCGTTCTGTATTTGTGCTTTGACCCAAGCAAATGGGGTACAGAGCCTTTTATTTTACATTCAATAGGCGAAACTTTAATAATCAATTCAAAAAAACTCGTTTCAATATGAGCAGTAACTGGACTTCAGTTTCGTCAATAACTGTAAGTCAGTTGATCGCGTGGTTTCAGGCTACCGCCGCGAAGCAGATGAAAAATCCGTTCTTCTGGGTTAGTACGCAGCGGGTAGTTGTAATTCCTTAGCGACGTTTCGGTACAGCTTATCGTTCCCATCATCAAAAATCTTGACTCCCTTGAAGATGCGACGATACGTTGTCCCGAAACATCGGTAAGTAATCACCGCTACTCGCTGCATAATAACCCAGAAGAGAGCAGTTCTCAAGTCAGTTGATTAGCCACGGGAATGGAAAAAAAAGACTTCGTAAATACCTAACTAACAGTTTTAAATTTCTGAACAAAAAAAGCGGATTTTATCAATTTTATGTCTATCGTTCCGTGCATCGCTGATCTATATTAATAATTGTCCAACGAGATGTAACACAAAGCAGTCTATTTATTATTCTGCAAGTTCACTCTACATGTTTCGTGTGTCAACCACACCCATCAACAGGAGTACACAAAACTGTAACTACAGCCTCCTGTACTGGTCACATTTTTTGTGCAGCTACCTCCCTCCAATGTGGCCAAGCTTGGCCACGTTGGAGGGAGGTAGCTGACCAGTACCGGAGGCTGTAGTTACAGTTTTGTGTACTCTTGATGACGGATGAAGTTGACACCCGGAATATGTAGAACGAACTTGCAGAATAATAAATAGACTGCTTTGTGTTGCATCTCGTTGGACAATTATTAATACCGATTTCATAAATTTGTTAACACTTGAGGAGCACATTAGACACTAGATAGATAGGTTTACACTTGCAAAACGTGGAGAAATAAAAAAACAATTTTGTGCAAATTATTTGCTAGGAAAAGCCAGACTGGCGACTCCCTGAGATTTGTGAATGGGATTCATTGTGCCCTACCTCGACAAAGACGAAGAAAACAGGAAGAACAAGATATCGTTGGTGTTTCCAAACACAGCACGTTTCAGGTACAGGTGTCAAGTAAAAGTATAGGTTGCAGGAACTGTACACTCGCGAGACCTAATACTTGACTTGCACAAAGGAATAAAATACATATAACCGGAAAAAAAACGTCTAAGTACCTATGGAATGAGGAAAGTGAAGGTATACAAAATAAACAAATAACATGATTAAAAAAGGGATACTCCGGAAAATTATGAATGACACTGAAATCCTAGTTGAATGCCAAGAACAAAATTACAGGAATTGGAACATTAGCCATCGTATTATTCAGATAGCGTTGTGGTAAAATTAATTGGAGATTATAAGAATTACACAAAAGTGACAACAAAACCAGAAATATACTAAAAATGTATAAAATTCATTACCCGAAACATGACATATACAGAATATATGTAAAAACGAAAGAGGCAAAGAGAGGCTCGATAAAAACTGAAGCTACACATAAAGCAGAGATAATACTGCAAAATATCATCATCATCGTCATCGTCTTCATCATCATCATCATCATCGTCGTCATCGTCTTCATCATCATCATCATCGTCATCGTCGTCACCATCACCATCATCATCATCATCATCGTCGTCGTCGTCATCATCATCATCTAGCTACCATACAGTTAGGTCACTCGTTGACCTGTACCGATCTCACATGTCCAGAAGTCAATTAACGGTGCCTACTGTTTTCTTCTGCCTGTTGGTCTGTAGGTTTTTAGTATGCTCGGTGATTTATTACGGGGCATTCTGTTTGTATGTTGCAACAAATTTTCAGGATATGTGAACAGAAAATACAAAAGAAAAGCAATTTTTAAATATTGTTAAGAGCCACGAAAACAGTCAACTAAATGTGAATTCAACAATTAATTAGCAGCAAGGTTGCGGAAGAATGCAACAAAACAAATGAAAGTACCAACACAAAAAAAATCGTCATTACAGTTTATAATTAACCTTCCCTCAGCTTCTACTATTCCTGCTTTGTTGTCGCTCGCTACCACGTTGCACCACCTTAACTTAAGGCACTGAGAACTGCTGTTTTGTACAATGCAATGTACTGTATGTATTCTTCGGCGTTACTTTACTTTACTGTCGGGAATGATTTCATTTATACGCACACAGACTTTACTTTCCTTTTTCGTAGATGCATCACTACGCAAGCGTATTATACCTTCTGAGTGATTTAATACGCGTTCTGTTGCATTTTTCGCTGACTTCAGCAGTTTATTTACTAAAATGCAAATGCAATCCCTTAGGAGTTTTAGAGGTGCAAAAAAAATGGTTTGATGTAAAACTGAATGTTTATGAAGAAGGGTAAATTGATTTAAAATTTAATTTCTATAGTCATAAGTTCATTCTCGCTCATTCTCACAATTACAACATTTGCTTTATTTGCCTACGTTTTGTAACGACAGAAGGCATATCACTACCTTCACACAGAAAGTACCTAATTTCCGGCTGGGATGTATAAGCGAAAACAGCACAGGGTACACGGTGAAGAAAAACACAGAATGCAGGAATTCGAGAAATAAACTTGAAACTACTGTTCAAGGAATTGTATTTACAACGTTTACCAAATGAACGGTTAATTTAATGTGTTCAAATAACTCCAATCATAAGGGAATTAATTAAAAACAATGGCTTAACTGTTCAGAAAATCCCATGCATTATCAGCACAACACTATCAGATAATGTACCACCATCAACTAGCCTCAATAGCCCGCAGAATACAACCAACAAGATGCAACGTTTCACGATTCATTTATTTCTGTAAGACGCTCTACACGTTTCAGACGGTTTTTCCGTCCATCATTAGGAGCTCAAAACTGCACATACAGCGTCAGGTATTTGTCAGATCAATACTGTTACCTGCTGCTAGCCTGGCCGGAATGGTCAGGCTAGCAGTAGGTAGCAGTATTGGTCTGAAAAATACCTGACGCTGTATGTGCAGTTTTGAGCTCCTGATGATGGACGGAAAAACCGTCTGAAACATGTGGAGCATCTTACAGAAATAAATGAATTGTGAAATTTTGCATCCTTTTGGTTGTGCTCTGCTAATATATTAGCGATGCACGGACCTGTGAATGTCAAATTTAGTCTCAATAGATTTATATCCAGATTTTTAAGCCTCGTGTTAGTGGCTTCAGAAAATTTCTACATCACTTTGTGTAGAGTTAACACACAAGAAATAATTTTAACCTTCACAGCCGGTACAAAATTTATTGATCAAAATATTTATAGTTCGGTTAGACGTTTCGGCTATGAGTGAGCCATACTGCCGCTAGTATAAATGTATTTAGAAATGTATGCTGTTACAAGCAACATACTTTTCTTAAACACACTTTTAGGCCGTTGCTGGAAGATGGTTTACTAAAAATCCGAAAAATGTAGGTAGACTACAAATGGGGCTGCATGATGGGATCCATGCTGAGAAAGACAGATAAATGCGTTAGACCGAGTACAAACGAAAAGTGCTCAAATTACTTATCATTGCTCAAATTACTTATAATACGAAGGATTCTGAATGGGAAACAATGGCACAGCCTAGGACGATAGCACGCTTGTGCGCACTTTTTAAAGCGTAATGTGGGGAACGGGCTTGGAAGCTATACGTGCAGGTTGCGAAAGCCTTACTATTTGAGTAGGGTTGATTATGTTCGGAAAATTAGGGACAAGAAGCAAAGAACGGATATCGGGACGTGTTCCTTAGTAAACATGACAATTAAAAACTGGAACCAACTACCTGCAGGAGCGTTAGGGACTTTCCCTTTTAAACTTAAAATTTTTAGAAAGAGAGTTAGGAAAGCAATTATAAGCGGGATGGAGCGAAAGGAATAGAAGTGTGGCGAAAATCGTCTAAAAGTGCGGTGAAGTGACGTGAGGTGAAGTGTAGTGGTTTGAGGTGAAATGGAGGGGTAGGAATGGGGTTAAACCAAATGAGAGTGTAGTGAAGTGTCGTGAAGTGTAGTTGGGTGAAGTTTAAATGGGAAGAATTGAAGTGTCGGCAAGTGTAGTGAATTGGAGTGAATGTTTTAGCAACAGGGTGTCTCTCACTATTAGAAGATGCAGAGATCATGTGAGGTTTGCTGCTCATATGGCTCTTTCCTTTATCGTAACTTTTCATATTCTTTTGGTTCTATTTTGTATCATGGTATATACGGTTATATGATTTGTATACTTCTGTTTAATTTTTTTAAATTATGTATTCTTATTGTCATGCTATGTATTCTTATTTTTATATACGTTCCGTTGTGGGTATTCTGTTTTATTGTGTTATTCTGTGTATTGTGTGTGTGTGTGTGTGTGTGTGTGTAAATGTGTACTGTACTACTGCCACTGCTGCTACTTTGTTGCTGTGATCTTTAAACAATTTAATGAAATTTCACATAACTTTCCATTACTCCATATTCTATTCAATTTGTTTTTCTGTGTTAGTGGGTCCCTGTCACCACGGCATGACGCGTCCTCAGGTTGCGGATAGAGGAGCGGCCTCCGATGAGGAGGGTAGCTGCGAATAAATTGAATAAGCAGTAGTGGACAGCCGACGAGAGGTGGTCCTCCAGCTTGGGGGTTGGGCGAGGTGCTAACAACACCTCTCTGTTAAAACCAATGTTCAGTAACACTCACATGCGAGATGATTCCTCTGGACCCAAAACAATCCGGAGGTAAACTACTCCAACACTCGGAA
>Ga0123357_10010097_pt1 | contig 11976 bp, 7 predicted proteins | sample TergutEmb28metaG_FD_89873 | JGI IMG/M metagenome (GOLD analysis project Ga0123357, IMG submission 89873) | Embiratermes neotenicus P4 segment gut microbial communities from Petit-Saut dam, French Guiana - Emb289 P4 | ecosystem: Host-associated > Arthropoda: Insects > Digestive system > Gut ...
GTCGAGCTAAGAATACATTAATAAAATTACCTTCTTGCATCAAGTTGGCATTTCAAGTTATTTCATGAGGAAGATGCACGGTCAAACAACCCTCAAGTTTCCTCAGAAAGTTGGCGTCCACGTGATTGTACAGTGTCATAAACCAGACGATTAAAATATGGTATATGAATTACACACTGGACATATTCCGAGCTGCAGAGGAGTACATATCGACTGAATAGAATCACAAATACATAATGAAGAACGTTATTTTTAAATGAAGCTTTGCTTTGTTTTTATATCTTTTCTAATTCAATCAATATACAGATCACGAATGCAGCATTTCTGTGTAGGAACCCTGTACTCTATTTTAAAAGTGAAAAAAGTGGTTTCCGTGCAGAATTCATGGAACCTTCTTTTCTGCTGGAAAAATAGTCCTACAAATTTCTAAAGCTACTGATTACTGCTGCACTGTATAAATCACGTAACAGAATGACGTGTACGTTCATGGTTTGCACCAAACCGTTTACAGCACCGCATCCGTCTTCTTCTTCCTTTTCTTTAGATGGCATTAAAGTCCAATGTGGACCTTGGCCTTCTTAATGGACTTCTCCCACTCATATTTCTTTCGCATCCCTCTATTTACGGTTTTTAATTTCGTATCTATTAATATCTGTTTGTACACAGTTCCACCGTCTGCTTTTTGGTTGTCCTTTTAGTTGAGTTACCTGGGGATTAGTATCAAATATCTCACTTACTTATGTTTATTGGACCGTGAATCATCTTGGTAGTTGAATAAAGAGAGGCCAGCTTGAAGTCACTTGCTTTATTATTTCATTATTTAATGCTCAATATGTTTCGGATGTTAATACATCCATCTTCAGGAGCTTGCGACTTATTTGTTGAGTTATTTCATGGGTTGTATTGCTCTGGTTCGACGTGTGTTGGTGTTACGTTGTGATTTGACTGAGGTGGTGTGGTATCCGTATGCAGGCTAAGGCACTAGTTGGTCTCTCTTTATTCAACTACCTGACTAACTTTTCTTGTACTATTCATTCTATTAATATAACAAATGCAATTCAGCCGCCTTATTCTGACAAATGAAAGTTAATCTAAATCTCCAAACATTTGCTTTAATTCCATATTATATCGCTTTCTCCAATATCCAGCAATAGCTTTATTCAAGGACCAGGATTCTGCTCCATACGTCGCCATTGGTATTGTAAATGTCTTACAGATTTTTATTTTTTTCTGTCCTTCTTGTATCACATCCTACAAAAAACATTGGAGCTTCCGCGTTCTTTTCAAGACACCTACATCAATCCGCACTAGAAGTACTTTTCTAGAAAGAGTGTAGATCGGCAGAAATATATTTTTTGGGGTAAAGGCGGCCGGTGCATAGGGCTTACAACCTTGCCACCTTCATATCTAGAAATTCTTTAGCCATAGGGACCTGTATAGAGATAGTTTTACCAAGCTTCATTGTTGAGGATTAAATCCGAAAAATTATTTATTAACCACCACTTACGTTCAGTATCCTCTAGGTAAATTTATCTTGATCAAACTGGTAGATTTTCAGAATGCGATATAAAGAACATATTCAGGTTATTAACGACAAGTTTACTTTAAATTCTGCTTACCATGTCTTACAAGAGGGAGATAACTTCGGAAAACTGTCAAAAAACGGGCATATTCCAAGTCGCTAAAAGGGCTAAAACTCTAAAAACCATTGGAGAAATTTCACACCTGCAACACTATTCAGACAGAAAACACTTAAAATTTTTTATACACTGCCACATCCAATTCCATTTTCGATGTCTTACTTCACTACAGTACAGCAGGAAGCACCCCTGTCTAACAAATACAATATACACACAAACATGACGCACAGTGAGGCAGGCAAATACACATACACAACTGTCGCCCTCTCGACCTAAGTGCGTATTAAATAATACATCATTACCGTCCAGTTTAATCGGAACACCGCCTTTGTACTGATATATTACCAGATATCACGACTGTAATAAAGATAAATACAAGAAAGAAATTTGGTGTCCACCTACTGATTTCTGTGAAATTCTAATGAGACAGGTAAATAACGTGTAATTTCCGCATAATGACTACGAATAACAGAAAACATATTCTCAAAAGCTGTTAAAATATATTTAATAGACTATAATTACAAGGGAATGATGCCAGACGGCCATGGAAATAGAATGGACCTACTGTAAAACACAGATAACAAAACGTCATCCAATTACTGACAGCTACAATACTGCAAGATAAGATCGAAGATCTTCCTACAAATTAATTTTTAAACCCATACGGTTTTGTACAAACTTAAGGTCTATTTCACGCTACATAAAAAATTATGAGATCTAACAGTTACTTTATCATCATATGTAGCATATTATATTTATGCAATTTTTTTGTAATTATACATATGAGCTGCATCATGGTGGCCTCATACACAGTCAGCTGCCTTATGATGGATGGCCCCAAATAAATCATCTGCCTTACGATGGCCACAGGTAATGGACGAAACATGTTGCAGGGACTAGTAGAGTTGGATGAACGAAAAAATGATGGCACACTGTGTAGTTTATGGTGTCTACATCCTCCATGAACATAATTTCAAACTGTGATTTTTTTATGTTTTGCCGACCATGCATCTCAGTATAAAACTAGTAATTAACCAACTTGATGCACAAAATCTTGTTTTATAATATGTTTATTAAATGCCTCTACATGTTTCGAGCACTATGTGCTCATCATCAGGAGGTCAAAATTGTATTATACAGCATCGGGTGGTATCATCACACTGAAACAAGTAAATGGTCTAAAATTACTAAAATACAGTGCTATAAATATGAGCGCATAGTAGTAAAATTTGTGTGTGAATTTTTCGGGTGTGATTACATATAAATTTTACTACTATGTGCTCATATTTATAGAATTGTATTTTAGTAATTTTAGACCACGCACTTGTTTCAGCGTGATGATACCAGATGGTGTATAATGCAATATTGACCTCCTGATGATGAACACATAGTGCTCGAAACATGCAGAGGCATTTAATAAACTTATTATAAAACAAGATTTTGTGCATCAAGTTGGTTAATTACTAGGATTCAAACTGTGAACTTGTTTATACTAAGGCAACTGCATTTCGAGAGACAACCATTTCAAAATTTCTCTATTACCGGTACCGGACAGGACTCAGTCATTATTTAAACCAGTATTCGTTTACTGTGAAAGTGAAGGACAGTTGATTTAACCTGGAAATCCTCTTCACTTCCTGGAATGTGTCATGGCGGAGTACAATTTAGAGCATCAATTCTGAAAACAGTGGAGGCAGGCTTACGCCAAATTTGTACCGCAATTTTTGCTTTATTTTGCTCTCCTAGTAACGCACATTCAAGTCCATTGTTCGATAATAAACAACCAACATACGTAAAAACGGTTCTTTTATAAAGTCGAATTCAATCAGATGGCTCGTCCGCACTCACTGGATCGTGCATGACAACCTCTCAACATTAATCAAAGCTGTACGCTGATACGGAGAGGATAACGATCCATCATAAAAATTCAAAACCAATGACGCAAGAATTGATAAACACTGGTCGCTGATACGAATTATAAAGCCAGATGAAATTCCACTAAGCAGAATACCCCTACAAATTACATATCCGTCCTACCGTTTAACAATCTTAAGTATCTGGATGACTGATACGGTTCCTACACTTACCGCATGTAGGAGCATCACGGACTAGCACATTTTATTCGCATTTATTTTTCTGGAGGTTATCATAAGTGACGTGACTCTTATTAGTCTCCTTAAATTTAAATCCTGCAGGTTTTCAACCTGGAATAAGAAGTTAATAATGATTAAATATCTCCATCGAGTAGAGTCTATCCTGATGGGCCAAAAATTGTTGGAATAGTGAAGAAATCCCCCCCCCCCCCCCGCCCGCCCCCGTTGTAAAAACCAAAGACCATTACCTTGTTCTAAACAGCCTGCCACTAGTTCCTATCACGAGCCAGAATAATCCAGTCCACGTCCTCACATTCTATAACAGCGCGAGTAGCGTTCTAGCCTAATATTATAAGGCCTCTAATTTGACTCCAACCGTTACCAATGGTATTAAAAGAAAGTAACGAATACGAGTAGAACCATTTTCCGAAATGTTTTAAGAACACATACAACAGTAAAGTCACGGTCAGTCAGCAGAAAGTGCCCAACATAACATCTGCATACCAGTTTTATTTCCAATTACTGCACAAAAATTTTGTTACGCTCCTGCATGTCTCGGCTACGCGGTGTTATCATAATCAGGGCGCTCCCTGACGATGGCTACAATGCGTAGCCGAGACGCAGGGGCGTAAAAACTGCTTTGTGTAGCAGTTGGGAATAAAACTTGTAGGCGAGATGACAACTGCACTGAATACATATATAGCATTAAGTACAGCACCGGAAGTTTGCAGTACAACTTCCGTCAAAACCTTTCAGATAATCACGAGAATATGTCGAAATTTCTTGTCTTCTGGAATGCACAGCTATTTAGTCTGGTAGACGTGAAAGGATGTTTCGCAGAAATCGCTGCCTCCATTATCAGGGTGCACGAATAATAGGAAGTCTCTACACTTATACCAAACGACAAGTTGTCACATGCCAGAAGAGGTTAATACAGATACTGACATTGACTCTGGCAGTAATTTGCGCTACGGAAAGCTGATCGTCCCTTATTGGTGACCAGTTACGGATGGAAGGCGGAGGCCAGTGGAAAAAAAAAAAAAAAACTTGGGCTGAAGTGCAGTCGTATTTTGTGCCTGTGAAATAATAGTTATTTTCCGTAGTGTTCTGTGTGGTTAGATCTGTGCATAAATATGACTTCAGGCCTATTTTAAAAAGTACATCATACGGTGATAGAGACTCATGTTTTTGACAGGCTGTACGTATCTACCCCAGACCGCCGTCACGAGTGTGACAGGACCCCACGCTGGGCAGATCAGCTGCATTCTCTTCAGTAAGGGACCGCATCCCCATGCAGTGGGTCCCTGTCACCACGGTATGGCGCGTCCTCAGGTTGCGGAGAGAGGAACGGCTTCCGATAACGAGGGTAGCTGCGAATAAATTGAATAAGCAGTCGCGGACAGCTGACGAGGGGTGGTCCTCCAGCTTGGGGGTTGGGCGAGGTGCTAACAACACCTCCCTGTAAAAAACTTTGTTAAGAAACACTCACATGCAGGATGCTTGTTCTGGAGACAAAACAATCCGGAGGTAAACTACTCCCCACTCGGATCTCCGGGGGGGGGGAGTGTTTCTAGGGGAAACATTGCGCAGCGTGTGCACTGGATTGGGCTGGCCCAGGATAGAGACAGGTGGCTGACGCTTGTGAGTGCGGTAATGAACTTTCGGGTTCCGTGAAATGCGGGGAATTTCTTGACTAGCTGCAACCCAGTTAGCTTTTCAAGAAGGTCTCTGCACCATGGAGTAAGTAAGTAAGTAAGTAAGTAAGTAAGTAAGTAAGTAAGTAAGTAAGGGACTGCATCCGCCATGTGAAAATTTCAAAACTTACGAAAATATTAAAACACTTTAAATATTAAAGATAAAAAACAGTATTCAAACACATCATTTATTGTATGTAGGCTAAATATATGTTAGGGCATCATTTTAAAACTTTGATTCTAAGGTTCTTATATTGATTGATGCATTTAGCTTGACTAGCTATAAACTTGACTGAAGTCATCCCGATATGTTAGGAGTTTAAATATTAAAGATTAAAAAAACAGTACACGTTAAATACATCATTTATTGCATTAAAACACCTTGCTCACATACTTTCATTTGTTAAGACAGTACATCAGATCGTCACACAGTTTACCTCTGAGCGTCAGTACAGGAGGCGGAGTGTGAGTATTAAGACATAGCAGTGGAAGGTCAGGTTACACACACTGACTGTTCACCTTACAACTCAAGTAATGTTCAGCCAACAGTATGCACTTCGTCGGTAATCACTACAAAAATATCGGAGTTTAGTTCCGTTTTCTCTATTATAATATTAAATGGCTACCAAGAGGCAAACAATCGCACGTGCTTGACTGCCTCTCACAAGATTCAATTTACGTCCTCAAACCGGTTAGTAGGAAGAAAGAAACGTGCCCTAAACAGGCGCTGTGGCATATGTTTCACGAATCTCCAACGCAGACGCCCTCGACCCGTAGCTCGAGGGAAACATGTTGCCCGGGGGGGACATTTGAAGTGGAACATAACGTTTAATCTTTCCCCTGGCAAAACCATGATAGAATGCCGAATTAAATTCCAAAAACCATAAGCTGTTTATTTATGTAGACATACATTGCATTACTATTAAATTTTCTAAAATGATGCTAATAATAGCCAACCACAGCACAGGTCGTGAATTGCATTTGTTACTATTCTTCCTTCTTTGTCGTTAATTTTCCATTGGACAGGAAATATTAAAAAAAACGAAGAAAATTATATGTTTATTTATTTATTCTTCATTCTGTGTATTGAATTTCATTTTGTCCGCATGCAGACCAAATTCTGCCGAAGTTGCCCGCACCACACTTTAAGGAATATGCCGTAGAGTAACTATATACATTGTCCTGTGCAGTATTTGCTTGTTTGAGGTCTGCACTCTTTTCGGATATTACTCGGCGTAGAATTCTAGTTTCGTACCGACGTTTCGGGACAATATATCGGACTCATCTTCAAAAGTTAAGTAGTACAAGAAGACTGCTTAACCCTTAAAGAAGGGGCCCATAGTTTGTCCCGAATCATCGATGCAAAACTAACATTCTAGGCCGTGCATTATCCTAAAAGAGCGCAGATCCCACTCACACCGCGGCAGAAGCCTGGAATCACATATTGCTTGTTTGTTTATACTTCCACACAGTAAGTGACTACACATTAGCAGACCCCTTATTATATTAAAAAAATATATGTTACTCTAAAAAAAACCGCAGTTAAATGCACCCATGCTTCAGTCGGTACTGCAGTGTCGACCTTTGCCACAAAATGTATCGCTAGACAGCATTCTGTAAAAGTGAATTATCAGAAACTTGCAAAGTACATGCATTTTGCGAATCTGCATTTTCAAAGTGTCCCTCAAGAAGAAAGACTGTGGTTCCGTTGAGGAAACCGTAGCTAAACATGAATTTGTTTTGGCTTTCTTTCTTTCTTTCTTCTTTCTTTCTTTCTTTCTTTGTATGTTTGTTAGTACTGTAGTTATGTAAGAAAGTTGTCACCAGCTCACGCTGTAAAGCTTCAGCTGGAGATTGGAATTGCCGAATGTTCCCTTTGAAGTTTCAAAGACTTTCATCCTAGTGCGAAAAATAAAACAGGATCACATCTCCACATTCCCTTGCGTAGTATCTCTCTCTCTCCTGCAGAGTTCGTGCGTTCGTAAGTATTTATTGGCGATGGCAGGATGAGCACAGCCTTACATCAAAACGCAAGAGCACTAATTCACACCATGTTGTATGGGATTGTAAACGATTCAAATATCTAACGAGCACTTCTCAGCAGAAATGAAAGCTGATATTCCTTTTTAATAGATATCTATCTCACACAACCATTATTATTATTATTTCATTTTATTTTTGCGAAGGACGTACAATGTCAGTAAGCTGTATGTTGTGTAGACGTTAATTTTATCGCATGTAACTACAAAGCTTCGCATCCTCGCCATATCTTTCATTCTTTACTTCCAGCCAGTTCATTCATAATATGTAGTTACGTTTATTGGTTATCTCCGAAACAAATTCAGCATGGTTAATAGCTACAATTAATTATTAATTGCTGCCATCAAACCTACGCTAGATAAATTTTTCATAAAGACACCATATCGTTAATTTACATTTAAAAAACCTTTAACAAGATGCTAATTTTCCCAAAGTTTCTTAAGAAACGTCATATCACAGGCTAAAAGTTAGTTAAGCAGAGCTATTGTCACTCTTGCCTTACAAGTTTGCGCACCAGCTATGTTATTATTGTTGACTGTAGGAAGTAAATAGTACAGCTTTGGAATGTACATTAGTGTAGTGATCATATCGAGTTTCGCCAATATTGGCAAATCGACTGAAAAAGTTAAAACGGACGAACAAAACATAAGCATGCAAGCACGCGCGCAGACGTGCACACAGACTGCATGATGACGTCAGTAACAGCAATTCTATCCTTCTTGGATAAGAAATGAAGTCAAAAACGCTTCTTAATTTCCATCGGAATTACTTCTGCTGAAGAGCTGCGATTTCATGTTACGTGGAAATAATCGCTATAAACTCGAGGAACGGAAGATACTAAACCTTTAGTGTAGTTCAAGAACTTCTTTCAGAAACTGCTTAGAGTGTAAATGTTATTTCATACACAACAACGTAAAAAACTAATCTCCTTCTATACATATTAAACAAATTCCGCAATGTGGATTGTTGCTGACTTTTCAATAAACTGTGACACCCCAGTCGGCAACATTTTAAACAAGTAAAATTGTCCCTCTGCATGCCATGAAGGTGTATGGGAAAATGGACGTGTAGCTCCACGCATTCTTAAACTTGGCACTAGATTGAGATCATTCAGCTTCATGCTTCGACTGCTTTACCCCGAGAAACGGAGGTCCCAGTACCAACAGAACAGATGGCTGGTTAGGCCCCAGAACCTGTCGCGATGCTACTGGGAGCTAAGAATATCTTGTCACTGCCACAAATCGAAAAACGGCTGTATCAGATTTCTTCTATCTAACTATGAGCTCAAATTATCTACAGCAGCCAATTTGCCTTCTTCGTCTTTTCCTCCTCCTCCTCCTCCTCCTCCTTCTCCTTCTTCTTCTATGGTGCAACAGCCGAAATCGCGCCTAGGCCACTCATTATTGAGGTTTCTAGATCAAACACAATTAGACAAACACACACAACCGTTAGGACTCCTTGAACGAATGGTCAGCTCGTTGCAGAAGCCGCTACGTAAGCAACACCCAAGACACGTGTGAGATAAACATCCATGCCCTCAGCGAGATTCAATTCCGCCATACCAGGAATCAAGCGACTAAAGAGCTACACCTTAGACCGAACGATCGCCGGTATCAGCCCACCTTGCCTCGCTCTGATAAAATATCTTTAACATTAATGCACTCCTTCCTTACAGCTAAAATTAAATAAGACACGGATTACCACTTTAAAAAATAATAAACAAAGTTATATTTAAAGATTCATTTCTATCTGGCAGTCATCGGTCCTCGTCCAGTTATGATCAACAATCCTTAACATTCTACAGGGGTATGATGGCTTTTTTCCGACATCCATACAAAAAATAGAAATACACTCTGTACAGAGCACGTAGAAATTTTAATGTTAAATCTGGTAGTATATATATTAAACACTACACTTAAAAGGGTTAAATAGTAAAAAGTCTTATAGCTGTATCAGATCGGAGTCGAAGCTTAGCGCTTCGGAGGCCAGATCTATATCTATCACAGAATGATTTTCATTTCCTGATCGTGAGCAGATCTCCGTAACGGGTTTCCTCTCCGAGCTGACGTGTTTGTAAGTGATTAACTCCTCTAGCCAAAACCTGTCGTGATAGTTCCTCGTTATCTTACTGATTTTATCCATTTTAATATTATACTGCACCCACAATCATTCCTCCAAAGCGGTCTGTTAGTTGGGGATTTTCGACGTAAAAATTACTTTGTTTTTTAAAAGTTCGTCCTACATTTTCAAGAATTCACGAATAACAAATTATAATAAATGCATGCATACATGTATTTTATATACACATATGTATGTATGTATGTACGTATGTGGGTACATCGTCACCCAACACTATATGGAACTATGTAAAAAATTAAAAGAATTTCCAAAAATCGGAAAAGATTTAATAAAAAGAAAGATACCAAAACTCTAAAATTTAAGATAAGACCGCCATGTTGTGAACAACACAACTTGTCTACAAAAGACCACGAAGGTGATTATAATATAAAGTTATCCATGCGAGATTTATGGTTCTCGTAGTGACGTGGATCAAGATTGAAGCCTTTAGGAATGGTACGCTGTGTCACTGGGTGAGTATTTCCCGATGATTCGAAGGTTCTAATGCATTAATCTTCAGGGAAAGGCTATTTTTGAAACTTTCATATTCAAAGGGTTTCTTTGTTTCTTTGCATTTGCAATGGATATTAAGGGAAAACCTCGCACAGAAAATAATCTTCTCCGAAACGAAAATTAAATTCGTCTCTCCTATTTACCTGTATATAAGTCAAGGCTACACTAAATCTAGTGAAAGAGGATTGTGAGTCACATTTCCAGAATATTTATTGGAAATCAAATATCACGTATATAATAAACAGACCCAAGTAACTAATTAAAATAAGCTATTGTGGTTATAATCATGATAATTGTAAAAGAAAACATGTAGAATAATTTTTTAATTTTTTGAAAATTTCAAACGCGTTATTCGAAAATTAAGATCCGCCTACTTACGTAACCGAAACTGTGGAACCGACAGTCGTCAAGGTTTTGCTGCGACGTAACACGTTTTACTAAATTCTGTAAATTCACAAGTGCTAGTATTCTCCTTTGGTCATATACCTACTGTGTGCGTGTAGTGTGTTCATTTGTATAGGCACTCTACTATAACGACAATCTAAGTGCAGGTTTTAACAAGACAGTCCATATAAGTAGTATATAATGGAACAATGAGAAGCGTTCGTGTAACCACTGTTACAGTGGAAAAGAAATGAGTATTACATATTCTGAATATGTGTTCGTAGCCTTAGTTATCCAGCATGCAATGGGCATGCGCCGTATTGTATTGTGATCTGTGGCCTGTCTGCCTCTACAACACAGTTTTACATTATCACACACACACACACACACACACACACACATACACACACACGGCACGATTTCCGGAAAAAAAGATATTGAACATAAAAAGGGTGATTTGATTTCATCTACAACTTTTGTCTGAAACACTTCTAATTCTAACAAGAATTCAGCGAGATATTAACACAAAGGTACATAGGTATTCATGTGAAGTGCCCGTTATTCTTGTCAGATTCCAATAAAACTTAAATTCCCTCTACAAATTTTCGAAAAAATACCCAAATATGAAGTTTCATGAAAATCATCGACTGGGAACCGAGTTGTTCCATGCGAACGGGCGGACGGACAGACAGACATGTCGGTGCTAATAGTCGCTCTTCGCAATTTTGCGAACGCGCCTAAAAACTGCGAGTATAACTGTGGGCGTCATAATTCGCCATCTTCGTGAGCGAGTATATTAAGGAAGGTGAAGCAGGACGAAAGTTAACAGTGTACTCTATTGAGCCCATAAATATCTCAAATTATTCGTAGAAAAGTTCACTGTACAAAATGTGGGTACATCAAATAAAATTTAAAAAAAAAAATCTTTAAAATATCCACACGTTATTCCAAATATGAAGATTATTCTAAGATGTGACACCGCGCAGTTTGTTGGATACGCACTAACATGTCGGAGAAATGCATGGCCCCCATTTTCCGTTTCACATACATCGGTATAAATGTACCAGATCACAAGACGTCACAAACCAGATGTCAGTGATCTTCAAAGACACTGCTATAACAACATCAAAACCCACGTATGTTTAAATATCTTTCAACGGTCCATAGCCTCCATATTTAAGGAAACGCAAGGAGAAATACCATAAGACTGCGTAATATGTTGTCTGTAGTGCGAGAAAATTTGCATGGACATATTTATGGTCACATTAAGTGAATATTATACGTTACGTAAAAGGTGGAAAACGCAATTGTAAAATGTGTTTACACCCACAAGGATTAGTTTGGCAATATATGTGTGCGTGGCACTTGCTGTCAAACCACCCAACACACCACAAATATGCTGCCATCAGATTTTTATTCAATAGACTAGACACCTACAATTTGGACCAGGAGGAATACAAACATGAATTAAACGTTATCCATAACATTCTACAC
>Ga0123357_10010098_pt1 | contig 11976 bp, 8 predicted proteins | sample TergutEmb28metaG_FD_89873 | JGI IMG/M metagenome (GOLD analysis project Ga0123357, IMG submission 89873) | Embiratermes neotenicus P4 segment gut microbial communities from Petit-Saut dam, French Guiana - Emb289 P4 | ecosystem: Host-associated > Arthropoda: Insects > Digestive system > Gut ...
AAAAGATGAGCCCGGTATGAGCGGAGAGGGGGGGGGGGGGGGGAAGGAAAACCCTGTATTTTAGGATTACTCTACATTACATACAGTGAATGAGTTATTTGACTCTCTCTCCATCTTTCGGATGAAATTTAAAAGCCTGCGTACCTTACAGTTTCCTTTAATCGAACGTGTTCCTCATCGTTATGTAACTGCCAAAAATTTAGAACGAAATTCACATGTCAGGTCTTAATACAAGTAATGAGGTTATTCGCCCCTGACAAATGTCATAAATAGGCCTACACTAAGCCTTGGCATGGAGAATTAAATTTGCTCCAGTACTGTGCTTTTAGAGCGTAAATTGATGCTATCACTGTGATCCAGAAAGGATGACGTCAAAGAGCCTTATTTGGTAACTGCATTTTATGACGAAATATCCGAAGAATGGTTTTTCTCCTGTAGTTTAAAGGGTAGAAGTGTGTTTTTGCGTGATTTGAGTTGTAATGTTATACCACGTCTACCGGTCGACACGACGTAATGCTGCAAAATACTTGAATCTCCAACAAGTGTGTTCAGTATATAAATGATAACTTTCAGGTGAGACATCTCCGTTGTGTTGTATAGAATTATAAATATAAACAATATATAGTCAAACACAACTCAATTAGTGATTTTATTAAGGTGTATTTCTTACATTGTTTCGTTCAACGACATGTTTCGGCTGTAGTTATGAGCCATTTCAGGTTGATTATTTTTCTTAGTAAGGTAAAATATACAATTAACAATGCTGTTGTTATTGTTACCCACGAGATCTCATATAACATAAAAAATTTTAACATTTATTCCACTGTATAGCAGTATTAAAATTAAGTTAGTGGAAATTAATTATATAGAATATTAAAATGACAGGATATCATAATTAGGGAATGTAGTGTGGGTACTATGACACATCTGCAAGCAAATACTTCAGCCTTAGCTGAGGTAAGAGACAGATGTACGCAAACGTTTGACCTTTCAAACCTTTGCTCGAGAAACCTGGTCTTATTTTTCAGAGCTTTCCCTGGTCTTTTCAAATAGGCATATGCCTCTAGTTCTTCCTTCCAAATCCCTTTTAATTTACTTCAGTAATACTACTTTCATTCAACTCTAAGGTAATATTAACTTCTGCAGTTTTTGCACTACCTTTACGTAACTTGTATTCCATATATGAGTGGAATTACGTAAGCATTGTAATAGAGGGCTATAGAGTTTTAAATTTTTATTGCGAATTTTCTTCTCTTCTTGAACCTGAAGTTCATTTGCGACAGAGAGAAAAGCAGTAAGTATTCAGAGGAAGACTCGAAGTCAATAACTCTGCATTAAGAAACAGTATGCTAACCAATACACCGCAAATTATCATACTTTCATAATGCACGAGTTTATGGATGTGGATGGAAAACAACCGTAACATAATGTGGGATAAATTTTGGATTCTGGGGTAATAACATATTAAAAAGTAGTCGTCAGACTAACCAATAAAGTAATATACAGATCGAGCATTCAGTAACTCTTCTCATTCCCAGTTCGTAAACGGAAATCCTAGGGAAATTGCAAGATTGAAGCCGAGTTTTGTCTGGTACTTCCGCCGCAAGCCGCTTTAACTTCCGAATTTCCTGGTTAATTGTTTTGTTTGGGTACCAATATCTTCAGTCGCGTGGAAGAGGACCCGAAGCCCGGAGACCACCCACAACGCACGCAGACACTACTCCATCGGCCGCTCCACCCCGTCGCCATACTGCCACCGTCTTTCGGGGAACAGTGGGGAGGTAGGGGATTTGGGCGCCTGAAATAGTTTCACTGTGATTCATTATCGATTAACATCCATCAACTCACACATTCGTCATCGTTATACTGACGTCATGTCAGAGGTCACTGAAGCAAGAAGGTATGAGTTTAGGTTCGTGGCATTTCTTATGGACTGAAATCTTGGAGCGGGAGTGCCTGTCACTTGTAACATTCATCACTGAAAATAGACGAATATATTACATACCGCATGTTTCATAAGTGCCAGGAGACTTGTTTTATACAATATATACTGAAAAGAACAACAAACTAAAGCGAAATGTGTAACAGACATATTCTTTATGGGTCTGCTAACTAACTAATTGACCAACCAACATACTAACTCACTCTCTCACTAACTGACTAATTATGTAAACAAGCAAGCAAGCAATCAACCAACCAACTAGCTCAGTCTAGGTAAGATATTCGTTCGTAAGTAGCTAGTAGTTCTGTAGGTAGCCGACCAATTCCCCTTGTTTTGCTTAATCTGAAACTTCATTATCGTGTTCGCCAGAACAGATCACTTGTCCCTACCTAGGGTCACGTAAATCCAGTCCCCCCCCACCCTCTTATTTCGTTATGATTTATTTTAATATTATTCCCTTCTACGCTCAAATCTTCAAAATTTTTCCATGCCTTTAGCTTTCCCTACCAAAATTCTGTATGCATTTGCTTCTCCACGTACATGACATCTTAGTCTCCTTGACTTGATTACAATAATAACGTATCACAGTAGAAAATTACATAATATTTATTTATACGCCTGTGTCAATTTCAATTCAATATATTTACTTTGAAACAATAAATTATTGTTGTTGCCATGTAATGTAATTAGTAAAGGGTCTGTGAAGCTGTGGAAGAGCAGAATCAAGATCGATGTTTCAGATTCAAGCAATTTTAAAACATTCATCAACCAAAAAATTTCCATGGAAGTTTTAATGTCGACTGAAAGGATTATAATTTGTCTCAATTTATGCTGATTGTAATACCTGAATTTCGATAAAACGTTCTTCAGGAAGAGAATGTGCATTATATATATATAAATTTTCTCTAAACGCTGCCTTAATACAGAACAGATAGACTAGACTATAAATTAAGAGTCCTAAAAGATGTTTAAATAAGTTCTTTGTAGATTATAAGTTGTGTTTAAATAATCTAAGCTACCAACAGCGGTGATAATTTCCTGACATAACAGACAACGGAAGGTTTGTAATGCTCGCGTGTTTATAATAGAGTCAATGCACACAGATCGTTAGGCACGCTGCAAACGCAGTAACAAAAAATGGCGACACAATTTCAGAATGCTAGTTGTACTGTGGCTTAGGCTAGCATCAAGGGGGTGGATTACGTACAAACATTAATGAATAATGAATCCTTGGTTTCTCAAATAAGTGAAAATAACTTGGGCTGCTTATTAACTTTCAAGTTTCTTTAATACAGGCCGCTTTGTTTGGAGTTAGTGAAGACCAGTTTTCTGCTTTTCAAAAATGTCGCAATTATTTTGCATTCGTTTTATATCCTCGCTGAAGAGACAAACCTCAGACAGGAAGCTGACAATATATATGTCATTTGACGCCATGTTTATGTTAGTATGTCGCTACATCAGTAATCGGATAGAGAAAAATCTGTGGGGGATTGGAGATTAGACATTGGATGTGCATATACTTTAATATTGTATAGTCCTTCGTATTAACTGATGACTGCGTTCGCAAGGATTGGAATGGAGTAAGTAATATTTACAGTTAGTCGATTATTAACCCACAGTCTATGCCATGTTTATTTTTCATGCTCTCTTCTAAGTGAAATGGACTGATTGTGTAGTGCTTCGTGTCTTGCAGAGAACAGATTCCTTTAGTATATATGTATTTATATCGGCCTAATCTGTCACTTCACTATTCATGCAGCCACACCAATACTGTGACTCTACCATTAAAATCTCTCTTCTTTATGTCCAGTAATTTTGTTAGTTTCGCTTTCTATTCCCCGCAATCTCTTATGTGTTGTAATTATTGTGTTTTTTTTATTTTGTTTCATATTCGCACGTAATTTTAAATAGGTTTTTTCCACACCCTCTTTTATCTACTATGTTTTTGCACGCTGTATTTCAAAGGTAATGACAGCTTTATTTCGCTGCGGGCTGGAAGGTCCGTGGATCGAATCCCACTAGGAACGAGATTTTCCGCACCCGTTCAGACCAACCCTGTGGCCCACTTAGCCTCCTGTACTGTGGGTGCTGGGTCATTCCTGGGGCCTAAAGAGGCGGGGGCGTGACGTTAACCCATATAGCGTCGGGGTTAAAGAAAGAGTAGAACTATATCTCTGCTCCCCCTCTGTGTTTTTATACTGTGAATATTAACTTTTGACAGTTATATTAATGTCTTATATTCAATAAAATTCTCTCGGGCTACCAACCACTTGAACGTTAAGAACCACATGTTACGAGATCTGCTCTTTGACGATAATGAAAAGGGACGGAGAAGTCGTAGCACTGCACGTGTAAACTCTGTTTTGTCTATTTAACCATATATTGTTGCTTGAAATTCGCTAAGTATTAACTATATAAAAAAATAAAATTATGAGTGAAAGTTGTTGGTTACAATAAGATGTGAGCATAGTATACAAACTTCCTGTATGTTAGTATGTCGCGGGTTCGATTCCCAATGGCGTTATTGGTATTTTTTATCAGCGTAGTACTTGCGGCCGCACTGCGGCCCTGGGTGCGACTCCGCTTTAACATAAATCAGTACCAGGAATATCTCCTGGGGTAAAGGCTGCTGGTGCCTAGGGCTGACCACCTTACCGTCTTCGTGTACCGACTGCCTACATATTCTGGGAGCCTTAAACGTCTGGAACCATAAGGACTTGTTCAGACCAGTATAAAATGGCTTTATTATTGTTGTCAAATTAAATTTTGAAATAACTATTACTAGTAGTAAAAGGTAAGGTAAAGATAAAGATATCCAGAAATGACCAGAAGGAAGCCGTCGTTTACTGCCTCGGTTGTCTCTGGGCATTTGGTCGACCTGAATGGATACGAGAAATTTTTTCATGTATCTCCAAGTGTACTTTCCTCTTTTGTTTCTCTGTTTTATAGTTTCAAGTTATTTATGTCAGTCGAAGGAATTTCATGGCATCTAAACAAATGAAATCCAGATTTGTATTAGCAAGTTTTTAAGATTGTGTAAAATGTCTTTTCTGTTTGTAGTTCATTTTGAAACAAAATAGAGTAAGAAAGGATTTGTTGTTACGACTAGCTGTTAAACTGTAATAACTTAATCCGATGTTTGCTGCTTTTTGTTTTTGTAGAGAAAACAAATATGAGAAATTACAAGAGGAAAATAAACACGGGCACAGTTCTTTCAGAAATTATATGAAAGCGGAAATTTATGTTTTGAGGAAAATTATCTTCGTAAGAAACGCTTCCACGAAGCATTCTAGTAATTCTGTGTCTCTGCAGAGCTTTTGTACAAACGGAAGAAAGTGGTGAGGTGTTACATTTAAAATATTCTTGAAATTTATTTTACACGCAATAATTAACAGCATGTATGTTGCGCAAAGCTTATTTCTTTTAAAATCTCGTTATTTTACTTCACTTTTTCAATTTTTGTGTTCATTTAAGCGGGATAATTGTAAGACGTTTTTGTACAGAATTTCTTGTATTTTACACTTCCGAAATTTTTACTTATGTTTAAGAACCAGAGTATTTCATTTGCAGAAAATGTCGGCAATAAATAAGCTAGTCGTGTGACGTCCGATGCACAAAACTGGAGCTTGTGTAGTGGGCTACTTCCTACTGTGTACTTTCAGAGCATATTAGTCCACTGGATAACTTTCAAAAAAGCTTGGAATTCCAGAAAACCGACACGTTACTGACGGAAACGCGACAGGTTTTCCCAACCGCATGCACCCAAGAAATAGGCTCACGACACCAAAAAACTGCTCTAGGTCGTCATACTTCAGAGTTGCATAAGGTGCCTAAAAATTGTGCATAGGATGCATAAAGAATCAGCCTCAAACTAATCTCGTTTATTATGCTCAGGATGTTTCAAAGGGCGCATGAAAATAAACAGACACAGGATCCCTAAATTATTATTTTCTAACAATTGTGCTCGGAGATGTGAATGGTGTCCATAGATTAAGCACAGAATTTCCAGAATCCGTACCTCCAGTTTCACGGTTGGAGGTGGCACAGGATGTCAAAAATCAAATATGAGTAATCACTTTTGGAGTTATTGTTCCTCTAAACGTTTCCCAGGGTGTCCTGTTTAGGTATTCTAAATTCAGAATAAGCCTTTCAAAATCTTACCGTGTTAAGGCAACTAGACATATGCGACATTAAGACGTTAATTAATTGTTATTACAGTTCATGCATGTGCAATAGGACCCTTAAAATGAGCTTCCTCTTCCCCACAGAAAAAGTTCTGTGACATAGATGCTGAAGTTAGATACTGAGCCACTGTGCAACAGAGGATTCAGTGTCGTGTCACCCTATCTCCGTCTGTCGTTTCCGTAAGATGGATGACAATGTTTGCTTTACCTCCCCACAAATATCGTTGTAAAATTGATTGATGAATGGTTACTTAAATGATATTGCCTAAGACTAAGAAATTGTTTTGTTATTGTAATTAAGTGGAACTAGCAGCATCCCATGACTCTCTGTCTGGGTGGCATTTCTCACTTGTGTCTTTCAGAAAGACTTGACTTTACTCGAAGTCCATACCTTTTATCGTGTACTTATAAAAATATATGAGCAATTAATAAAGGAAAAGTGTAAAAATTAAAATGGACTAATCTGAGACTTCTTTTACTCAGAAATTGTAATTTCTAAAATATATAGTGAAATCCACTAGGAAGTTATTGTTAAAGAAATCAATTCAGGTGGTATGGAAAGCAGGTTACAACGAGAATTTAACAGATGGGGTCACTTTATATAATTTAAGATTTCTGTCTTATGGGTTGTGATATCTCCTAATTTCCTAAGTGGTCTCCAACTTTTCGAAACGGAGATTTTGGTGATCATTTATGAAAGTAATCATTTTGTAATCCCTAAGACCATAACTATATTTTCCGCCACCTTGGGAAACTAAAATTTTATCTAATCGAACTATAACATTTGTTGATCCCTGCTAGTATAATTTTATTTTACACTATACACCCCAAAATATATCAGAACTGGAACATTTTAATATTATCAATAATGGGGGTTCTTTGGAATAATACAAGGAAAAGAAGAATATGTCAATGGTGTTGGTAGTGGCGGTGATGGCCTCGCTGACGATGACGACGACGATGAAGACAGTGGCAAAACGACTAAGAGATTATCTGAAACACTAATAAACCTATAGGTTCTAAATCGAAATACTTAAAGTGATCAATAAATTCGTGATATCGCCTCTCTTAAAATTTAAGAACAATAAAAACAACGTGTATGTGACAAGCGTTATTTTCAGCGCTTTCTGTATGTCAGTCGAAATTTCCGGTTTTTTTAAATGTGTCGCTGAGTTGCTGGGTACGTGGTTTCCGAAGTTTCAGAGAGACGTATTGCCTTCCTGCTCACTTACCGTGGGGTCCACAAGAATGGACAACACGAGCTTTGAAGATGATAATACATGTCTGCGAAACGCCGAGGACTACTTAATTAATGACGCAGCGTCATATCTCAGAAGACCGGGTCGCGGCTGTGAATAGCTCCAACCTCCCAACTGCTTCGTTGTTGTGACGTTTATTTTATTAGACCTAGAACCGTTAACGACATGACCTGCCTGAAGTACTGTAAAAAGGAACTTATTTGCAAGGACAAGTAATGACTGAATCATAAGCTGGTGAAAGCAAGTGTTCTTATGCCCTGCGTCCCGCATGGACGAAGTTTGAACAGGCCGAAATACAAAGCTTAATGCCACTCAGAATGTGAGTAAAATTGTGGGAGGTGCTGTACCACATTTTTGAGATCGTACTTGACTGTAAACAACAAGGGAAGTAATATGACGCGGCATGTTTTGCTGACTCTAACCACTTCCTCTAATATGATCCATCATAGTAATTTTGTTTTCGGAAAAATACATTTATTTACCCAGACTAAACCAAGCCAATAAGGTGAACTCGAACAAAATACCCAGTGATTTATGATTAATGACATGTAGAAATGTGTTTACTTTTTGCCTGGTCTTCCAATCTTCACTTTCTAACGAAGGCTCAGTTACCAGTTATCTTAAGAAGGGAAATGCGGGTTCCTCATCAGACTACTGAAAGGGCTGGCGTGGTGGCAACACTATATTCGTAAGTGCCTGCTTCGAATCTCAGCCGGGAAATGTGGCTACATTGACTAAATGTTTCATGGATTTTCTCATGAAAATTTCGACACAGAACCCAAATTACCTTAATCACTTCAAAATACTTTAAGGCTCATAATTAATCATTCCTCTAACGTTCCAGGTTCTATAGTTGAAAATGGTAACGGAGAGCAAAATTATCGACGAGTATTTTGGGATTTTAAACGACATAAGATGATGGATTCTCGGAAGATATGAAACTTTTGTCACTTTAATATTTTGTGAAATTGCCGCCATGTGAATTCACTCATTATTTACTTGGATTGAATACGATGTCTAAATTGTCGCCTGAAGCAATCTTGCAAATCTGGTGCGCATATACGTAAACCGTTAAGGTACCAACATATTACGCATGAGGCACTGTTAGCTATTCAACGATTACAAACGTGGAGATAAGGCGAGACTTTGAGGTTATATTCGACTTAACATGTACAGAACAAATACTTAAATAATAAACTTTCTACAAAAAGTTAAGCAAAGTAAGTTGTTACTACTACTATTTCTATTATTACTACTACTACTACTACTACTACTACTACTACTATTACGACTACTATTACTACTACTGCTAAATCTGCTAATATGCCTAACACTAATAATAATTCAATTAAATTCAATGGGTATTCGTCTAGATGCAGACTTAAAAACAACAGTGACTATTATGCAGCCATCACAAAAACAAATACAAAAAAACAACAAATACACAAAAACAAAACAAAAACACGTGACTGGAAAAACAATATAAAGACGTACTAGGACAAAAGCCCTAAAATCTGAAAAAAAAAACATAGATCAGCTGATATAAAAATATCGCATATTAGGAGAGAATTTCTTTTAAAGAAGTAATGGATTTTCTAAACATGTGGTAAGTGAGTACCTGTCACCATGGCATGGCGCGTCCTCAGGTTGCGTATGCAGGAACGGCCTCCAATATGGAGGGTAGCTGTGAATATATTGAATAAGCAGTCGCGGACAGCCGACAATGGGTGGTCCTCCAGCTTGGGGGTTGGGCGAGGTGCTAACAAATCATCGTCGTGAAAACGTAGACAAAACCTCGGACCTGGACTGATACTTTAGTACGAACTAAGCAACGAAAGAGGGGCGTACGATTTGGTACTTGGAATGTTAGGAGTCTGTATAGGGCAGGTTCCCTTACGGCAGCAGCCAGGGAATTAGTTAGATATAAATTAGATTTAGAAGGTGTGCAGGAGGTTAGGTGGGACAAAGGGAGCACAGTAAGAGTAGGGGATTAGATTTTTTTTTTTTTTTTTTGGGAAAAGGAAATGAAAATAATCAATTGGGAACAGGATTTTTTGTACACCACAGAACAGTATCAGGAGTTAAGAGTGTAGAGTTTGTTAGTGATGGTGTGCAATATATATAGTTCTGAGAGGTCGCTGGTGTTATATTATTTTTCTAAACGTCATGCACCAAACGAGGAGAAAAGTGATGATACAAAGAAATTAGAGTAGGATTTTTTTATAATTTTCCTAAGTGCCATATGAAAATTCTATTCGGAGATTTCAGTGCAAAAGTGGGGAGAGAGAATATTTTCAAACCGACAACTGGGAATAAGGGTCTACCTCTGGATAATAATGGTAATGGTGTTAGAATAGTAAACTTTGCCATATCATAAAATCTAGTTGTTAAGAGCATGATATTTCCGCATCAAAACATTCATAAGTACACATGGACCTCTCCTGATGGGAAGACTTCCAATCAGATTGATCACATATTGATAGATAGGAGATGGCATTCGAGCATACTAGATGTACGAAGTTTAAGGGGAGCTGACTATGATACTGATCACTATCTGGTGGTTGCAAACGTTAGGGAAAGATTGGCAGTAATAGACAAGAAGCACAGAATTTGATGGGGAACGATTTAATCTGAGGAAGTTAATTGAAATGGAGGCTAAGAAACAATATCAGATTAAGATTACAAACAGGTTTGCTAGCTTTGGAAAACTTAATTGATGAAAAGGACATAAATGGGGCTTGGGAGAAGATTAAAGAGATTCTAAAAACCTCAGCTAAAGAGAACCTAGTTCTGTACGAATTGAAGCAACATAAACCACGGTTTGATGAAGAATGTTTAGGTTTTTTTTTGGATCAAAGGAAACAGGCTAAAATGCAGTGGATACAGGATCCAAGATAAAGCAATATATATAAGCCGAACAATGTAAGACGTAAAGCTAGATGACATTTCAGGGGGGAAAAAAAAGGAGGAATATCTGAAAGCTAAAATTAAGGAACTTGAAACTAATAGTAAGATCAAAAATATTAGTGATTTGTATTGGTGCCCGTCAATGATTTTAAGAAGGGTTACCAACCTAGACCTAACATAGTAAATGATGAGAAGGGTAGTTGGGTTGCAGACTTCCACATTATTTTGGCTAGGTGGAGGAACCATTTCTCCCAGTTATTGAATGTACAAGGGTTTAATGATAAGTGCCTTTGAGTTTGAGTTGGCTATCGAAAAGCTGAAAAGTCACAAATCACCGGGTATTGATTACATCTCAGCAGAACTGATTAAGACAGGGGGTAGAACAATTCGTTTTGAATTCCATAAACTTATTATTTCTATTTGGAATAAGGTGGAATTGCCTGAGGAGTGGAAGGAGTCGATCATAGTACCTATCTATAAGAAGGGCAATAAAAAAGATTGTAGAAATTATAAGTGCATATCACTTTTGCCAACTACTTACAAAACTTTGTCCAATATCCTGCTCTCAAGGTTAACTACATATGCAGAGGAAATATTTGAGGAACTTCAATGTGGATTCCGACACAAAAGGTCAACTACTGATTATGTATTCTACATTCGTCAAATACTTGAAAAAAAAATTGGAATACAGTGAAGCAGTGCATTAGCTCTTTATAGACTTCAAGAAAGCTTATTATTCAGTTAGGAGGGAGGTCTTACATAATACTCCCATTGCGTTTGGTATCCCCATGATACTGGTAAGGCTAATAAAAATGTGTCCGACCGAAACGTATAGCAGAGTCCGGGCAGGTAAGAATTTGTCTGACATGTTTCCTATTAGGAATGGTTTGCAACAAGGAGATGTTCTATTGTCATTGTTTTTTGAACTTCGTTTTAGGGTATGTCATTAGGAGGGTTCAGGTAATCCAGGATGGCTTGATATTAAATGGTACACACCGGCTTCTGGTTTAGGCCGACGATGTTAATATATTGGGAGGTAGCGTATATACTATGAAGGAAAACGGAGAAGCTTTGTTAGTGGCTGGTAAGGATTTTGGCCTAGAAGTAAATGCTATTAAAACCAAGTACATGGTAATGTCTCGAGATGCCTCCCATGAATCTAAGACCTCGTCTGTATCTCAGGGTTATGTGGATTCATACTCTACTTTACCCTTAGGTCACGTGGGAGGCGGTAACAATTTTGGAGGGATACCCTGATGACGGTTACTATGACACGTGCTGGCTAACGGGGCTCTGGTTTACCCAACCCAAGGTTGAAAGTATCGTGCTGAAGGCTGCTTGCATTGGGGTAGTGACTACAGTGTCGTAAAAGGTCCCCTTGGGGAACCAGACCGTACACGATTGTATGTAGACCTTTTGTCCGCGTGGGGCTCCGTGGACAGTGACCCTATGTTTCCCTTTTTTCGTGGGAGGGCTCCTTAATTGGGAACTCTGACGGATAAAAATGAGTGAATAAACAACTGGCTCTGGAGACGAAGCATCTCTCTCCATATGGACATTGTTGGGAGACGAGAAGGGGGGGGGGGGGGGCATTTTCCGGGGACTTTGAAGGAAGGGGGGGGGATTAAGGAACGTGTAGAAGAAAGGATTGGAGGCGGGTACCCCCCCCCGGAGGGGCCCACGC
>Ga0123357_10010099_pt1 | contig 11976 bp, 13 predicted proteins | sample TergutEmb28metaG_FD_89873 | JGI IMG/M metagenome (GOLD analysis project Ga0123357, IMG submission 89873) | Embiratermes neotenicus P4 segment gut microbial communities from Petit-Saut dam, French Guiana - Emb289 P4 | ecosystem: Host-associated > Arthropoda: Insects > Digestive system > Gut ...
AGGAAATAGTACTTTTGTCAAACTTCTTGGTTTAGTAGTAAAAAATTTTTATATTTTGACCATGTCTGAAAACGTTGGATATATTTCACAGGTGATTGGTCCTGTTGTAGATGTTTCGTATGAGAGCGCCGGAAATTCGATTCCGAGAATTTATGATGCGCTAAAAATAACCCGTCCTGACGGAAAGCCGTTAATCGTGGAAGTGCAGCAACATATCGGCGAAGATACCGTTCGCACGGTAGCAATGGATTCTACCGATGGAATTTGTCGGGGAATGGAAGTTGAGAGTTTGGGTGCGCCCATTTCCATGCCTATTGGCGATCAGGTGAAGGGGAGGCTGTTGAACGTTATCGGTGATACCATTGACGGAATGAAGCCGGTAAGTAAAGAAGGCGCTGAACCGATTCACCGCGACCCGCCTAAATTTGAGGACTTGGCTACATCAAACGAAATTCTTTTCACCGGCATAAAAGTAGTTGATTTGTTAGCTCCTTATTTAAAAGGAGGGAAAATTGGTTTGTTTGGCGGCGCCGGTGTAGGTAAGACGGTGCTAATCATGGAATTGATAAATAATATTGCCAAGAAACACAATGGATTTTCCGTTTTTGCAGGGGTAGGGGAGCGCACCCGCGAAGGGAACGACCTGCTTCGCGAAATGATTGATTCGGGCGTTATTCGCTACGGCAAAGCATTTAAAGAAGGAATGGATCGCGGAGAATGGGATTTGTCAAAAGTTGATTACGACGAATTGGCAAAATCGCAGGCAACTTTGGTTTTCGGACAAATGAACGAACCTCCCGGAGCGCGTTCTTCGGTGGCGTTATCCGGTTTAACAATTGCAGAAGCATTCCGTGATAAAGGCGGTGATTCAGGTAGCGATATTTTGTTTTTTATGGACAATATTTTCCGTTTCACGCAAGCAGGCTCCGAAGTATCGGCTTTGCTGGGACGCATGCCTTCGGCAGTAGGTTATCAGCCGACATTGGCTTCTGAAATGGGAGTTATGCAGGAACGGATCACTTCAACTAAGAACGGCTCAATCACTTCTGTTCAGGCAGTATATGTGCCTGCCGACGATTTAACCGACCCCGCTCCGGCAACCACTTTTACCTTCCTTGACGCTACAACGGTGTTGGATCGTAAAATTTCGGAATTGGGTATTTATCCGGCAGTTGATCCGTTAAATTCCACTTCGCGTATTCTTGACCCGAATATTACAGGGGATGCACATTACAATACTGCTCAACGGGTAAAACAATTATTGCAGCGTTACAAGGAGTTGCAGGATATTATCGCTATTTTGGGTATGGAAGAACTTTCCGACGAAGACAAATTAGTGGTAAACCGCGCCCGCCGCGTGCAGCGTTTTCTTTCGCAACCGTTCTATATGTCGGAAGCATTCACCGGTGTGCCGGGAGTTATGGTTTCGATTGAAGACACAATTAAAGGCTTCAATATGATTATGGACGGCGAAGTTGACAGTTTACCCGAACAGGCTTTCCTTAATGTGGGAACGATTGAAGACGTTAAAGCTAAAGCTGAAAAATTGAAAGTATAATTGATATAGCAAAACAGGCAATGAACTTAGAAATTGTTTCACCCGAAAAAATAATCTATTCCGGCAATGCCGAATCGGTAACATTACCCGGATTAAGCGGCTCGTTCACGATTTTGGATCGTCATGCGCCTATTATTTCCGCATTAGACAAAGGAGTAGTGAAATACAGCGCAGGAGGAAAAGAAGAAGAAATAACTGTTAACGGAGGATTTGTTGAAGCGCAGAAAAACAATGTTTCCGTTTGTATCGAATAAAACATGTGGTCGAATAAAACTAAATATATTCTTTACTTGGCAATTCTGAACTGTTTATTGACTGCCTTACTGGTTTCCTGTTGGACATCTGTTTTTGAATATGGACGTTCTATGGGAGGGATAACGCTTGCTATGGCGATGTTTTTCCTTTACGAATTGTTTGTCATTATATTTACGGAAAATAAATATCAAACCATAAGCCCCCGACAGTCAATCAACTTATTTTTAGGATTCAAAGTGGGTAAAATAATTTTATCGTTTTTATTTATCATCATTTATATAAGTATTGTTAAAGTGGAGCGCAAGCGTTTCATCATGGTTTTTGTAGCGCTTTATCTTATTTATTTATTGTTTGATACGCTTTATTTGGTAACACGGGAAAGGAGTATAAAAAAGAAGCAATATAAACTCAAGGAAATTGAAAAAGTAAGCAATTATTATAAAAAATGAATTATTTATTACGAAATACGATTCTTGTAATTTTTCTGTTCGCCGGAATGTACGCTTATTCGGAAGAAGTTACAGGAGCGGCGCAACCGGAAAAAGAAAAAACGGATTTGAATGTTACCGAGCTGATTTTGGAACATGTTGCAGATGCTTACGAGTGGCACATAACCACTTTCGGTCATACCCATATTTCGATTCCTTTGCCTGTCATTGTCAAAGGAAAAGACAGCGGATGGCATATTTTTTCTTCTGCTCGTTTTGAACATGGAGCTGCCGAATATCAAGGATTTTCCATATCACAGGAAGGTGATAATAAAGGTAAGATAGTAGAAAAAAACGCTTCGGGCGGCGAAGTGCGTCCGTGGGACTTTTCGATTACAAAAAATGCCTGCTCGCTGATGTTAAGCAGCGCAACCTTGGTAATTATGATACTTCTTTGCGCCCGCTGGTACAAAAAACGCAAAGAAAAACCGGAAGAAATATCTCCCAAAGGATTTATTGCAATGATGGAAATGCTGATAATGAGTATTGTTGATGATGTAGTAAAGCCTTGCATCGGCAAAAATTACAAACGCTACACGCCTTATCTACTCACGGTTTTCTTTTTCATCTTCTTTAATAATTTGTTGGGAATTATTCCCATTATTCCGGGAGGAGCCAATGTAACCGGCAATATTGCAATAACTGCCGTATTAGCTGCTTTTACATTTATTATTGTTAATATATATGGAACAAAAGAATATTGGAAAGAAATCTTTTGGCCCGATGTTCCGATTTGGTTAAAAATACCGCCGATTATGCCTGTCATTGAATTGTTTGGCGTATTCACCAAGCCATTTGTCTTGATGGTTCGTTTGTTAGCGAATATTTTGGCAGGTCATGCGATTGTGTTGGGAATAACTTGCATGATATTTCTGACGGTAAGTATGGGAGCGGTTATGAATACAGGAATGAGCATTTTGTCGGTAGTCATGACTGTTTTCATTGAGTTTGTGGAATTATTGGTAGCGTTTATTCAGGCATACGTTTTTACTATGCTTTCAGCGGTTTTTATTGGTTTATCGCAGGCAGAACCGCATCATGCTACCCAACCCCCTAAAGGGGGATAACCCCTGAATCCCCTAAAGGGGACTTTTGCCGCAGTGTAATATTCAAAATCACTGTTCAAACTCCCCCTTTAGGGGGTTGGGGGGGTAAAATTAGAAATTAAATTAAAGAATATAAATTTAAAATTTAAAAATTATGTTATTGTCAATATTATTGCAAGCAGCGACAACAGGCGCAGGATTAGCAAAATTAGGCGCAGGAATAGGCGCAGGATTAACTGTTATTGGAGCAGGATTGGGAATTGGTAAAATCGGACAATCGGCAATGGACGGCATCGCCCGCCAACCGGAAGCAACCGGCGACATTCGTATGAATATGATTATTGCAGCCGCTCTTGTAGAAGGAGTTGCAATGTTTTCCGTTATTGTTTGTGGATTCTTTGTTCAATAAACTATGTTATTAAAACCTGATCTCGGTCTTTTATTTTGGATGCTGGTCTCTTTCGGGATCGTATTCTTTATTCTTGCCAAATTCGGCTTTCCTATCATCGTAAAAATGGTTGAAGACCGGAAATCTTTTATAGACAAATCGTTGGAAGCTGCAAAGGCAGCCAATGAACGTTTGGCAGGGATTCAGGAAGAAAGCGAGCGGATTTTGAAACAAACCCGCGATGAAGAAATGCGGATTTTGAAAGAAGCAAAGGAAGCCAAAAATAAAGTTATCGCAGAAGCAAAAGAACAAGCGGCAGTGGAAGCCGGAAAACTTATTGACGAGGCAAAAGCGGCAATTCAGAAAGAGAAAGAAATAGCTATTCGCGATATTCGCAACCAAGTTGCGGATTTATCAATCAGCATTGCCGAAAAAGTCCTTCGCAAGAATCTGGATAATCCTCCTGCTCAACGTGAACTGGTACAAAAGCTAATAGAAGAAGCGCAGAAAAATTAAACGAATGAATGAAGGAATTATTTCGAACCGTTACGCTAAAGCTATTTTTCAATTTGCACTGGAGCGTAATGAAGAGAATCGGCTATTAGAAGAACTTAGGGTTTTGTCGGAGCAGTTTCGTGCTGTCCCGATGATGAAGAAGGTCTTGGACGATCCGACAGTTTCACTTGCTGTGAAAACTGACGTATTGACGACTGCTGCAGGAAAGACAATTAGCGATACTTATTTGCAAGTCATCCGGTTGATTGTTAAAAACAGACGGGAGCGCTATATGCAGTCTATTGCTTTGATGTACGATAAAGTTTACAGAAAAGCGAAAAACAGAGTAATCCTGAAATTGATTACAACGGAACCGGCAAGCGACGAAACAAAAGAGAAACTTGTGAATTTAGTAAATAAAAACGAAGAGCAAGTGGATTTTTCAGCGACAACTGACGAGGACATTATCGGCGGATTTATTCTCGAAATAGAAGACCTCCGTTTGGATGCCAGCATAAAAAATCAATTGAATCAATTGCGGTTGGAACTAATTCATCCTTTATAAATTTTTATGTCATTGCGGGCTTGACCTGCAATCCTTTATAACAAAAAAATAAAATTTATGCCAGATATAAAAGCAAGTGAAATTTCGGAAGTGCTGAAAATGCAATTGGAAGGCATTGATACCCGTGTGAAATTTGAAGAAGTTGGTGTTGTGCTTCAGGTAAGCGACGGTGTAGCCCGTATTTTCGGTCTGAGTAATGCCGAATCGGGAGAACTTCTCCAGTTCGATAATGGAGAAATGGCAGTAGTAATGAATCTGGAAGAAGACAATGTCGGAGCCGTTTTATTGGGGCATACCGATCTTATCAGAGAAGGCGATTCCGTCAAACGCACGCGCCGCATTGTTTCCATTCTAACCGGCGAAGGTCTTTTGGGGCGCGTGATTAATCCGCTCGGAGAACCTATTGACGGAAAAGGTTCTATTGACGGCGAACTCTTGGAAATGCCTTTGGAACGTAAAGCGCCGGGCGTTATTTTCCGACAGCCGGTTAATGAACCATTGCAGACGGGGATTATTGCTATTGATGCGATGATTCCTATCGGACGCGGTCAGCGCGAATTGATTATCGGCGACCGACAAACAGGTAAAACGGCTATTTGCATTGATGCTATCATCAATCAGCGCGATAATTATTTGGCAGGAAATCCTGTCTATTGTATTTACGTCGCTATCGGACAGAAAGGTTCGACTATTGCGACTATCGTGAATACCTTAAAAGAAAAAGGAGCGTTGGAATATACAATTATTGTTGCCGCTTCTGCATCCGATCCTGCCGCCTTACGCTTTTATGCGCCATACGCGGGCGCTGCTATCGGCGAATTTTTCCGCGATACCGGACGCCACGCTTTGGTTATTTACGATGACCTTTCAAAACAAGCGGTTTCTTACAGGGAAGTATCGCTTATTCTTCGCCGTCCTTCGGGACGTGAAGCGTATCCGGGCGATATTTTCTATCTGCACTCCCGTTTGTTGGAACGCGCTGCCAAAATCATCAACAACGACTCGGTTGCAGCCCAAATGAATGATTTACCGGATAATCTGAAACCGCTCGTAAAAGGAGGCGGTTCGCTGACGGCTTTGCCTATTATTGAAACGCAGGCTGGCGATATTTCGGCTTACATTCCAACGAATGTGATTTCGATTACCGACGGACAGATTTTCCTTGAAAGCGGCTTGTTTAACGCCGGTACCCGTCCGGCTATCAATGTCGGTATATCGGTGTCGCGCGTAGGAGGAAACGCTCAAATCAAAGCAATGAAAAAAATTGCAGGTACGTTGAAAACCGATCAGGCTCAATACCGCGAGTTAGAAGCATTTTCTAAATTTGGCGGCGACTTGGATCCGGTTACGCGAATGACTTTGGACAAGGGAAAGAAAAATGCAGCTTTATTGATTCAACCGCAATATCAGCCTTATTCCGTTGAACATGAAATTGCGCTTATTTATATTGGAACCAAAGGATTGCTGTTTGATATTCCAATAGGAGAAATTACCGGATTTGCAAAGTAATTTATTCAAAGATTGGAATTGAAACACCGCGGCGAAGCATTGGATGTACTTAAAAAAGGAATCATCAACGACGATGTAGAAAAATTGCTAACGCAAACTGCTGCGGATTTGATTGGGGAATACAAATAGGGTAAAAAAGTAATATAGAGTAATTATGCCTTCATTAAAAGAAATAAAAGGACACATTGCATCTGTAAAATCAACAAAGAAAATTACTTCTGCAATGAAAATGGTAGCTTCTGCCAAGCTACGCAAAGCACAGTACCAGATTGAGCAATTCTTACCATACCAACTCCGGCTATCAAATATATTAAATGATTTTCTATCCGGATACAGCGAAGAAGAATTTTCATCTGTTCTTTCGGAAGTCAGAGAAGTAAAACGGGTGGCAATCGTTGTTCTTTCTTCCAATTCCAGTTTGTGCGGCGCTTTTAACTCTAACATGATACGTATTTTAAACGAAACGATACAGAAATATCAGGGTTTGAAATGCGAACTGAAGGTTTATGCAGTTGGGAAAAAAGTTGAATCAGCCGTCCAAAAATTGACGATTCCTGTCGAAATGCAAGGCGGTTATACTGCATTAATGGAAAAACCTGCTTTTGACGGAGCAAAAGAAATTGCCGATCTTTTAATGAACGATTTTCTTGCAAAAAAAATAGACCGCGTGGATTTGATTTACAATCACTTCAAAAGCGCCGGCGTTCAGATTCCGACCAGCGAGCAGTTTTTGCCGGTTGATTTGTCGAAGCGGACGGAAGGGAAAGCCATTCCTGTTGATTTTCTTATCGAACCGGACAGGATAACGATGTTGGAAACATTGATTCCACGTTCATTGCGCAGCAAAATTTTTGCAATGCTTTTGGATTCTGCGGCTGCCGAACACGCAGCGCGAGTGGTTGCCATGCAAACGGCTACGGATAACGCCGATGAAATTTTAGACGACTTGACCATTCAATTTAATAAGCAACGACAGCAGTCAATTACCAGCGAATTACTTGATATTGTAGGCGGGTCGGAAGCGTTGAAATGAAGATACATTGCGGACGGTACAGTACAAAAAATTATTTTCTTTTTAAACCTTTTCCGACTTTATTCATCAAAAGTAATGTGTTTGATTTTTTTTGTTTTACTAAAAGAGTAATTAGTATGAAAAGGTTTTTATTTGTAAGTGTTTGTTTGTTGGTTTTTTCATTAACAATTTCTGCACAGCAGGGCGGTCCGCGTTCTCAACGTACTCCGGAAGAAAATGCCAAACGAATGACAGAAATGATGACTAAGGAATTGAATTTGACTGCCGATCAAGTGGCTCCGGTTGATTCTATTAATTTGGTTTTCTCTCAAGCTCAAGCCAAATTGCGTGAGAGCGCAAACGGTGATTTTTCTTCTATGAGAGAAAATATGCAAAAATTGAATGCTTTGCGAGTAGAATCTTTGGAAAAGGTTCTGACGAAAGAACAAATGGATGCATATAAAAAATTGATGGAAGAACGAATGAAAAATCGCGAAAATCGTGGCGGTGGAGATCAACAAGGCAATAAACCTAATAATTAAATGAGGTTTTATTAAATTTGAATTTTCTTATTCAAAAAAACGCAAAGAATTTTAACTGATTTCTTTGCGTTTTTTTGTTAACTCCCCAAACCGTACCGCTTCATTTTATTGAATAATGTTTTACGGCTGATATTCAGCGCAGAAGCAGTTAGCGAACGATTGTAGTTATTCTTTTTCAGCGCTTCTATTATAAAATCACGTTCTACTTGAGCATTTATTTCTTTGATTCCGTTTTCCATGCTTTCAGCTGCCAAACCGGAGGCAATCTGAGGATAACCTTTCACCCTCAAAGGCAGTTGCTCCGAAGTGATATTTCCGTCGGGAGACAAAATCATCGCGCTTTGTATGGCATTTTCCAAATCTCTGACATTTCCGGGCCAATCGTATTCCTGAATATAATCCATTGCGTCCTTGCTGATTGATCTGATTTTCATATTCAACAACTGATTGTATTTATTGATAAAGAAATCAACCAGCAAAGGAATATCTTCCTTACGCTCGCGCAAGGGCGGTATTTGTACTGAAAAAACATTTAACCTGTACAATAAATCAAGTCGAAATCTGCCTTTTAAGACTTCTTCTTCCAAATTGCGGTTGGTAGCTGCTACGATGCGAACATCAACAGGAATTACTTTTTTACTTCCTATCCGCGTTACATTCCGGTCTTCCAATACCCGCAGTAATTTAACCTGTGCGTCTAAATGCAATTCTCCAATTTCATCCAGAAACAAAGTTCCGTCATTGGCTTGTTCAAATATTCCTGCACGCGATTCTTTTGCATCGGTAAAAGCTCCCTTTTCATGTCCGAACAATTCGCTTTCCATTAACGAAAGCGGAATAGCTCCGCAGTTTATCGCCACAAACGGCTTTTCAAAACGCAAGCTGTTTTCATGTAACGTTTTTGCAACTAATTCTTTACCTGTTCCGCTTTCTCCATTTATCAATACGGTGACTTCGGTTTTTGCAACTCTGTGAATTTGAGCCAACAGCTGTTTCAACGCGGAAGATTCGCCTACAATCGTTTGCTGTGTTGCAGAAAGCCGTCTTTGTAATACCGAAATTTCTTTTTTTAAGTTGATATGCTCGATTGCCCTGTTCACTGTAAGAATTAATTTATCGTTATCAAAAGGCTTTTCAATAAAATCGTAAGCGCCTTTTTTCACTGCATCTACCGCCATCGAAATAGAACCGTAGGCAGTAATAAAAATAACAATTTGATTGGGATTCAGCGACTTGATTTTTTCAAGCGCTTCTACTCCGGTCATCACCGGCATTTGTTGATCCAGCAACACGAGATTGGGACGGAACTGAAGCAAAGCATCTACTGCCTCCTTTCCGTTTTCAACCGCTTCCACTTCATAGCCTTCTTCTTCCAGCAGGAGGCTTATCATCCGGCGAATACCAGGTTCGTCGTCGGCAATCAGGATTTTACCCCCCCGCCCCCTGAAGGGGGAGTTCATACCCCGTCCCCCTGAAGTGGGAGAGGGACTATTGTCTTGAAAATTATACTGAGGTGAAGTCCCCTTCTGGGGATTTAGAGGTGGGATGTTAGTTGAGTTCATTATCTATTATTTTTAATGTATTTTCAATATCAAAAAGGACTTGTTCATTTGCGAAATGAAGAATCTTCAATCCTAATTCCTCCAACTCATAATCTCTGTTTCTGTCGTATTCATATTGCTCCGGAATTTGGTGATACCCTCCATCAACTTCTATAATCAATTTTTTGCTATGGCAATAAAAATCTGCAATAAAATATTTTATGGGATGTTGTCTTCTAAAACGAAATCCTTTTCGTTGGCTATTTGACAGATATTGCCAAAGGACAGATTCTGCTTCTGTTTGATTATTTCTCATTTTTTTAGCAAATTCAAACAGAATCGGAATTGCGCCATAAAACATATTATTACCCCCCAACTCCCTAACCCCTAAATCCCCTGAAGGGGACTTCGCCGCAGTATAATATTCAATATCACTGCCTTTCTCCCCCTTTAGGGGGTTGGGGGGTAATAGGGAGTTTAGGGGTTGGACAATAATTGATTTCATTGTTTGTTATTTTTTAGTAAAATTTAAAATCTTCACTGCGCTGCCTCCCCCTTTAGGGGGTTGGGGGGTGAGGCAACTTAATTCTTATGCAACTCCCTTTCCCTACCTCGCTGGTAACTTCAATTTCCCCTTCGTGGCTTTTGATAATCCCGTAGGAAATTGCCAAGCCTAATCCGGTGCCGTCTTCTTTAGTTGTGAAAAAAGGATTGAAAATATTTTCGAGATTTCCCTGTTCGATGCCTTTCCCCGAATCTTCGATATTAATGACTAAAATATGTTTCGCAGCATCAATAGTTATTCCTTTTTCGATACTGATGATTAAAGTGCGAGGCTGTTCTTCCCGATTTTCCGACATGGCGTCAATGGCGTTCAGGAAAATATTCAGGAACACCTGTTTCAACTGTTCCGGATCGCCTTGTATGGTTGTGTTGTCCGTGAAATATTCAAATTGCACGTCAATATGCTGCTTTTGAATGGCTGAATTAATCAATATCAGTACCTGATTAATCAGCGATTCGAGATTGATTTCCACAACGTTGAGTTTGGAAGGTCGGGCAAAAGAAAGCAACCCCTGCAATATTTTATTGATGCGTTCCACTTCATTGATTATTTCGTTAACCATTTCTGATTTTGCAGGATCGCTGGTGAAATCTTTCGATAAATATTGGATGGCGCTTCGGATGGACGTCAATGGATTCCGTATTTCATGAGCGGCTCCGGCAGCTAATTCGCCCAAAGTAGCCAGCCGATCGGCGCGGTACATTTTCAACATGCGGTCTTTCTGCACATCATACAATAAAGCATGTTCAATAGCAAAGGCAGCTTGATTGAAGACAAGTGACAGCAATTTGATTTCATTTTTGTCGAATGTAGTCCCATTGATTTTTTTTCCGAGAAAAACAGCGCCGCTGACGTGATTCATTACTTTCAGCGGATAAATTAATTCCGCTCCTGATTGCGATATTTTTTCCCGCTCTTCGGGCGAAAAATACTCGATAACTCCTTTGTCCTTTGAAACAATCAGTTCTTTATCGTTTACTCCCAACCAAGCAATCAACTTGTCTTTTGACTGAAAAGTGATGGACGCTTTCTCAGCCGGATTTTGCAATTTAAATCTGCCGGTACTTTCATCCAATAAAAATACAGATACCGAATTAACCAAGAAAAACTGTTTGATTTTAGATATAAAATTACTGATTAGTAACGATTTGTCGGCAGTCAGCATTAACGAGCGGTTAAATTCCAACAGCATTTGCGACAAATCGGGTTGATGTTGTTTCTTCCGGTTTAACATACGTTTATTATAAAAATCGTTTTGACTATTTTATTAAGCATTTTATTGAACATTTATTGATTTTATAACAAATTTCTTGCAATAAAATATCTTGCTCCTTTATTTATACTTTCTATTTTCCTCCTATTAAGACCTCATTTTTACCTAATTCTAAACAAAACAACCTAAGTAGCAATAAATTATATAGCACTCCACGCAACCTCATTACCTCATTTTTTATTTAGTTTCGTAATTTCATTTCAGCAAGCCTGTTCGGCAACCAATATTGCTTTTTCCCCGCAAATATACACATAAATTTTATATTACAAACTATTTGTGTAATTTTTTACTCAATTCGAGTAATGTAACTGGTATATATCGTTACCCAATAGTTTCTATAAATTTTATAAATAATTTATATACAAATAATTACAAATTTGGCACGCCTTTTGCAAATTATTATGTGAATGGATATAAAAATTGGGTAAATGGGTAATTAAATTCCCAAGAGAATTATGAATTATAAATTATGAATTATTAAAAAAATAGATTTATTATGAAAGCAAGAATTTTATTAACGATTTTATTTGTTACCTCATTGGTAACCACGCTTTTGGCAGAAGTAGCTCCGGATGTTTCCGTGACAGTGAAAGACAGTAAGACCAAAGAAGCGATCGGATATGCTACCGTCGAATTGCTGACGGTGAAAGACAGTGTGATAACCGGAGGAATGACTGATGAAAAAGGCAACCTCACGTTACCATGTACAACAGACAGCGCTAAAATCCGGATTCAATAT
>Ga0123357_10010100_pt1 | contig 11975 bp, 10 predicted proteins | sample TergutEmb28metaG_FD_89873 | JGI IMG/M metagenome (GOLD analysis project Ga0123357, IMG submission 89873) | Embiratermes neotenicus P4 segment gut microbial communities from Petit-Saut dam, French Guiana - Emb289 P4 | ecosystem: Host-associated > Arthropoda: Insects > Digestive system > Gut ...
GATTTACTTTATCAACCCCTCCATCTATGCCAACACTTATGATTGGGGGGGAAATTGATGATTATTACCCAAAACAGATTCAGGAGGAACTGTGTACCCAGCTGCCTGATGCTGAAATGCACATTCTTGACGATACCACGCATGGAGTGATCGTCGAGGCTCCTGACCGCTGTGAAGCCCTGATCCGGGACTATTTGATCCGGATCGGGCATATTGATTGCACTTGTTCTAGCCAGCGAGTAGAAGCATGAAGGCGATCGAAGCTCGGGCATTAACCAAAGTTTATAAAGTGTCGAAGCACAAGGAGTTCTGGCGTCGCTTGTTTACTCCGTCGTTTAGAAATGTTATTGCAGTCGACGGCATTGATTTCGATGTGGAAAAAGGAGAGACAGTTGGTTTCGTTGGTCCGAATGGGGCAGGCAAATCTACAACCATCAAGATACTCACGGGAGTGCTCGTTCCAACAAGTGGACAAGTGCAAGTTAATGGTATTGACCCTCATCGTAATCGGATCGAAAACGCTCGACGTGTGGGCGTTGTTTTCGGACAACGCTCTCAACTTTGGTGGGATTTACCTGGTCGCGATTCGCTTAACCTGATTAAGTATATTTATAAAATAGCTACACCAACTTTTGAGCGTAATCTAGCCATATTTGACGATCTGCTCGACTTAGGATCGTTCATGAATACGCCGGTTAGGCAAATGAGCTTGGGACAGCGTATGCGGATGGATATTGCTGCGGCGCTGATTCACGAACCAGAAATAATATACCTTGACGAGCCTACTATTGGTCTTGATGTTAACGTAAAAGAAAAAATCCGCAGTTTTATTGATTGGCTCAATCGCGAAAAAGGTGCCACGATTTTCTTTACCACACATGACATGCAGGACATAGAACGCAACTGCACTCGAATCGTTATCATCGACCATGGGCGTATTGTATATGATGGCGCGATTGCCGAATTTCGACGTCAGTATGGAGGACAAAGCAGCTTAACGGTTGAACTCAAGTCAGAAGTGCCAGACTTTCACTTAGAAGGTGCAGAGGTATATCGGCACACTTTCTGTAAGCGATGGTTACATTTCAGCAAGGAACATACGCCTGTCGCAAAACTCGTTGCCGAGCTAATCGCCAAGTATGATGTTCTTGATTTTTCCATTCAGGATACTGGAATCGACGTGATTCTCAGGCGTTTATACGAAACCAGCAGGCGATGATGCGATGAACGGTTATTGGGGCTATTTCATACTAGGCTACCGAGAGCAGCTCGCTTACCTGAGTGATAGCATTGCTGGTACCTTAAATTCGATTTTGGCAATGGTGGCCTCTATCGCTATTTGGAAAGCCATCTATCGCGCTGGCTCAGGACACGAGATTGGTTTTGATTCTCTCGTCAGTTATATCACGCTAATGTTTGCGTTAAAATCCGCATTTGAGATGGATGATTTCTTCGTTGAAAAACGTGTACGCAAGGGACTAATTGGTTTAGACTTAATTCGTCCTTTGAATTTTCGCGGTTTTCTGGCAGCCTACATGGGGGGTGGAGCAGCATTTAAGATTGTCTTTCAGCTTACTCCCGCCGTGCTAGTCGTACATTATTGGGTTGGGCTTCAACCGCCAGCATCATTTGCAGCATTGTTACTCGCTATAGTTAGTGCATTACTTGGTTACTTCGTGTTATTTAATCTCAACTTTATTTTGTGGGTATCTTCATTTTGGCTGCATGCCACTTGGAGTTTGATAACAATCAAGGATGCGATTTTGTTAGTATTGTCAGGTGTTGCCTTCCCGCTATGGTTTATGCCAGACACTCTACGGTCGGTGATAACGATCACGCCATTTGAATCAATCATGCACGCTCCGACAGCAATTTATATCGGGAAGTTGCAGGATTTCGCCGTATTAACCGTATTAACAAAACAATTCGTCTGGGTGGTGATTCTTTACAGTATAGGTGAAATACTTTATCGCCGTGGAACGCGGCATATTGTCGTACAAGGAGGATAATGAGATGAATAAAAATCGCTATTCTATATACGATATTTTAAAAATATATTTCATTCATGTAGCAATGATTGCAAAAGCTAATTTATTCTACAAACTCAATACTTTTGCGATAGCCTTTGCTGTATTTGCGCGCGAAATTGTTAACATTGTTGTGATTTACCTCATATTTACGCGCTTTGTTGCACTGCAGGGATGGTCTCGAGACGATCTGTTTTTTTTGTACAGCTTCTTGTTCTTATCATATTCTTTAGTTGTATTTTTCTTCGCTGGAGTCCGGGACTTTGAAGATGATATTAGAGAAGGACACTGCGACCGCTATCTTATTAGACCGTTGGGTGTATTTTTTCAGGTCATAGCTTGTAAGTCAGATTATGCGGCTTCACTTGGGCATGGCTTAATTGGTGTCGCGTTATTTCTCTATTGCGCTGGGTCGGTAGGTATCGTCTGGAACTTCTCTACCGTCATCCATGCGATTCTTTTTTTATTTAGTGGTGTTCTTATTCAAACATCAATATTTATATTTTCGGCAGTGTTGAGTTTTTGGACGATTCGTTCTTCCAATATTCGAAATATCATCTTTTTTAATGCAAGGCGTTATGCTGGATACCCAGTTTCCATTTATCCGGAACCGATCAAAGTGTTGATCATCTACGTGATCCCATTTGCGTTTGTTAATTACTTTCCCGCTCAGTATTTTCTCAACAGAGAGGACGGTTTCATGTTTTCATCAGTTTATCTACTACTGTCACCGCTAGTCGCATTGTTAATAGCCTCTATAGCATGTGTTGTTTGGACAATGGGGCTACGAAACTACTCGAGCGTAGGTAATTAATGAGTAAGCATAATCATTCTCTTATGTTTGAAAGCGCGATCTCTCGACCTGGGACTCTGATCGCGATCGAAGGACTCAGTTTTTCCGGTAAGACAACGGCCATTCGCTTTCTGCAGAAAGAATTGCAAAAGCGTGGTGAAAAAATCGTAGTTGTTGAATGGAATGCAATTACATCTGTCAAGCGGATGCTTAATTGGCTTCACAAGCGAGGTTGGTTAACTCCGATTATGTATTGCCTTATACAATGGGGTTTGTGCGTATTCGTTTATTTCAGACGAATTCGGCCAGCACTAGCAGAAAATTCTATCGTATTAGCTGACCGCTATATACATACTGGCTTGACTAGAGATACGGTTAATAGTCGTCTTAGCGGCTGGCTTTCATCAATGCTCTACAAAATAGTTAGGAAGCCTGATTGGGTGCTGTTTTTCTCTGTTCCTCCAAGAATCTGCATCGCAAGTATGAATGCCATACCCTCTAGCCATCGCTCGCTATTCTACTTGTGCAAGTGGATTAAAAAATTGGAAACAGCTGCACTGAGGGATTTAATTTATCTTCAGCATCTTGATGCTGCTTATCAGAAAATCATTGCCAACAAAACATGGCTAAGATTGAAGAGCGGCAATGTCGTGATTTTGGACGGACATACAAGAGTGAACGCCAAGGGGCTTGATCCATGGATTCCTATGGTGACTCTAGAACATGTGAATCAAGAGATCAGTCAGTATCGAAATCGGTTTACCAGTCAAGTAACCTTTTGTGCATCAGTCGAGATGGAAAAATCGCGCAACAGAGGTGCCATTATGTAATGGCATAAACAATTTTCACGAATCGGACACTAAGTCCCAAACAAGAGGAGGTTCTATGTTGAACATGAAAGTTGTAGAAATATTGACTGGCTTTGCAAAGAAGCCGTGTGATGCCATCAATGGTGACCTCCGACTGAAGGAGGATCTTGGTATTGATTCGGTAGACATCGTCAAAATTATCGTCGAGATTGAAGAAAATCTCGATCTGGAGATCGACATGGCTTCAATCCGTGTCGAGTCGTTTCGTACGGTTGCCAGCGTGGTTAAGCTGGTCGAGGAAATTGCGTCGAGCTCAGAGGAGGTATAACCATGGACTATGTAATTATGAAAGAATGGGAACTTCTAATTTTGGTTTCGAAGAGTAATTTGAAGCCAGCTGAAGATGAACGCATTAAGGAAATCGTCAGCGCAAGACCGGATTGGAGAGAGGTTCTTTATCAGGGTACTACCCACCGGCTATTAGGACTTCTGCACCATCATCTGAAGCGGTTACGTCTGCTGGATTGGCTTGAACGCGATCTCGGTAACTTGTTATCTTTGCACTTTGCAGCGATCGGCGAAAAGAACAGAGCATACTATGGCGAGTTGCAAATGATAGCCGAAGGTTTCCGTCGCACTGGAGTTCGTGCAGCCTTACTCAAAGGACCCCTGCTTGCGTGGAGTGTTTACCCCGAAATTGAGACACGATATTCGAATGATCTCGACTTCTTAGCGCAACTTTCTGATGTTAACCGCATCACAGAGGTGTTGAACGAACTGGGGTACGTACAGGGTATTGTAGACAAGGAAACTAACGAAATCGTCCCTGCGACTCGGAAACAGAAAATTTTCCATCAAATGTCTACCCATGAGCTTCAGGAGTTCCTGAAACCTTCTAAGAGTCGCCTTATCGAACGATTTGCGGTCGACATCAATCACAGTATTTTGTGGGGGGGACGCTGTCCATATACTATTGATACAGCGGCTCTACTCTCAAGAGCAGTCTCGGTCAAGATCAACGGGGAAGAAGTCATTCGTCTCAATGCCGAGGACTGCTTATTGCAGTTGTGTTGCCATTTGTATCGTGAAGCGACGATGGCGCATTGGATTGAGGATTCCCGTGATCTGAAAATCTATAAATTTGCTGACATCATCAACTACGTTGAAAGGTTCGAACAGGATATCAATTGGATACAGTTCGAGCGTCAGGTGAGGGACACAGGTGTATCCGATCTTGTCTATTACGTATTTCACCATGTTGTAATGCTATACGGAGATAGCACTCAATCGGATGCGTTACGATCTTCCATGGAGCGGCTTCATCCTCAGGATCTCACTTTCCTCGAGGAGTACACCCTTGAGGACGGTGAGCGCAGGCGTTGGCAACGGAGCTTTTTTGAACGGTTGTTCGATACAAACCGTGTGCTTGAGATTAGCGCGGGGGGAGCACGCGAGGATCAGTTTGAGTCAGTGAAGAAGGGGTTATCATGAAATACCCAATTTCTTCCGACGAGAGTCTGCTCGATGTTGAGTTTGGGGATGACGTATGTATCCTTGAAGATATAGAATATCGACTCAACTTTATTGAAGGTGTGCGATGGGAGGTAGGCGAGCAAAAAGTTCACATATTTTGGCCTACTGAGAGTTCTGTCATCGAGCGTAAAGTGCGTGAGGCAATTGCTACACTCAGCACACGAAAACGGCTAACCCGTGGAGTCATTTTTGAAAGCAGTGCCAAGGAGTCAATTAGCCGTGAGCACGCATTTGAACATCTGCTGCGTGAGCGTGAAGTCATCGTCGAGACCCGTGGCGTGATCGCACTCGGCGAAACTGTTACATCGCTGATTGAGTATTTTGACTCGCGTTTTTTGGCTTTCGCAGAAACTCTACACGCTGAAAAGCGAGAATACCCAGCCCTCATGGCAGCTGAGATTCTAGATAAGTGTCAATACTTCAACTCGTTTCCTCAGTACGTCGGATTCGTCAGCCATGTCATTGAGGATCCGCATCTATACAATGACTTTGGGGCAGCGTGGAAGCAGCAAGATGGCGGAAGTTTCTCGCAGGATCACTTTCTGAAGACTGGCGATTGTGTGCTTTCCCCTGCGGTTTGCTACCATTGTTATAACGCACTTGAGGGCAGTGAGATTGCATCAAACACGGAGCACATAGTGACAGCACGCGGAAAGTGTTTTCGCTATGAGGCGGGCAACATGGTCGGCCTTGAGCGTCTGTGGGAGTTTTCGATGCGCGAGATCATCTTCGTTGGTTCAGCAGCGGGAGTTCGGTCTCGTCGCCGAACTAGTCTGATGTTCGCCCAGGCATTGGTCGACGAGCTTGGCCTCGTTGGTCAGATTGAGGTTGCGACAGATCCCTTTTTTGTCTCGGACGCGAGTGAAAAAAGAACTTATCAGGCGGGCTTTCAACTCAAGTACGAGTTGCGCTTGGAGCTACCTGCTGAAGGCAAGTCATTGGCCGTAGCGTCGTTCAACATCCACGACAGCTTTTTCGGCGCTACATTCAATATTCGATTCGCATCTGGAGATACTGCGACGACCGGATGTACTGCATTCGGCTTAGAGCGGTGGGCCTATGCGTTTCTCGCGCAATACGGATTTGACATGCATAAGTGGCCCTATGACGTTGCGCACTTCGTTGAACGGCAACGACGATGTGCCAAGTTAGGTGACCAAACATCTTGTGTGCCTTGATTGCCAGATCAGTGACTAGGGGCGAAGACGCATTTCGCCCCTAGAGTTCGATACCCGAAACTGGATAAGAAGAGAAATGCGCCTCGACTCAAAACTTGTTGCAATGTCGAACGCCCTCGGAAAGGCGATTCTTGCAGAAAAGCTCTCTGTTGAACTCGTAACCCACTGGATAGTCGATAAATGGCTAGTTTCCGATCCTTTAGATGCTGTTTTTGGACCACTTGGTGATGATTACCGAAATAACGGACAGCAGAATGAATCGCTTGTTTCCGCCGTTGACTTTCTGCCCCCTGGTGGGTCTGGAGGTACGCGGTGGGAGCGCTATGAAGATCCCGAAAGTTTCTTGACTTATTTACGAAACCTGAATAACGAGAGCCAGACAGTGCTCGCAGCGTGCGGTGTACATGTAACGCACGAAATGTGCGTCGTTGCCCGCGTATACAACAAAGGAAACCTTCGCGTTTGGCTTAACGCCCTACCTGTATTTGTTGGTCATAACGGAGTTAAGAACATTGACGAATTATTCTTTGTTACTTTGCAGCCCGGACTCAACGTTTTTATTTTTGAAAAAAACGCTACGAGCATTAAGTTCGCATTAAGCGAGTCGACGCAAGCGTACGAGGCTATGTCAACCTATCTTTCAAGGCCGTATTTGGATCGTGCTCGAACAGAAATGCGTATTGTTCCAGAGCAGTTACTCGGTGCTAGTACCCGTTTTAAATGTGTGTTGATCCCTCGCGATATGAACGTTTGCCGCAGAGGGTTGGTGAAACTATGTGCTCAAGATTCTGATGGCCTCTTGCTTTGGCAACGCAACGTTCCTGTCAGGCGTAAATTCATGGTGGATCTTCCCGATGTCAGTGCTCCGATCACATTGGCAATTGATGCTGCAGATAAAGAATACTGGGGTAGCCAGCGCTTGTTTGTCGGAGACATTGAGAAATATTTGGCTCAAGTGCGTTCGCTATTCGCCGAGCAATGTGAGTCACTGCCGTCTCACTTTGCTCGGGACATAGGCTGTTGGATCGACGATCTTGACGATATCTGGCGTCGCGAGGAGTCAGCAGCATATGAGGCGCGCCGTACGTTTATGGAGGAGGTGAATGCGTTTTGCAACGGCGTCACCACACTTGCAAACATCTTGAGTGAGCATGGAACAGTTTTCGAAAATAAGAAGAAGCTGATGAGTGGCCTGGTTGTTCATTCCTTTGAGTCGACACTTGACGGTTCTCTTCAGTATTATTATGCATATATACCGAACAATTATCGCTTCGAGTATGCTCATCCGGTTGTTGTACTGCTGAAGTACCTGTACAAGAAAGTGCAGATTCCTGGGTTCGCGTTCGACAGCGTGCTCGCCGAAATCGTTGACAATTCTGGAGTTATTTTCATTAGTCCCTGTGGTCGAGGGATTAATCGCTACACCTACGCAGGCGAGACTGATTTGTTTGAGGCCTTGGACGACCTTTCTGCTCGCTACAATCTTGCTCGAGATCGCGTGTTTCTCGCAGGTTTCTCAATGGGAGGAGGTGCCGCATTGACGCTTTTGCAGAAATTTCCTGCTCGCTTTGCAGGGGCGTTTGGCTGGTCGTGCGATATTATTCACCGCTATGCGACCAATCTTACAGGCAAACGTTTAGTCTATTTGAGTGGCGAAACAGATTCGATGTTTTTATATGGAGCAAACCATGAAATAATTTCAGGATTTGTGCAGGAAAATACCGCCGATGTAGTGGAAAATCGAAGAGTATCTGGTGGACATCATTTTTCGCTTTTCCACATTTATGATGACATCAAGCTGATCTCTTGGGCAACAAGTCCTCCTTCGACACACCTGCGAACTAATATGCTCACTTTCTGCACTGATGATTTGCGATATTGTCATGCAGGATGGGGCAGCATCCTTGAGACGAAACATCCTGGCGAGTTGTCCGAAATTATTATAAACAGGGCAAACGGACGCATTGAATTGAACACGAGGAACATATCACGTCTAACGCTTTCCATGCGGAAAATTATCTCTTGTACGTCAAAGCCAGTTCTGTTGGTTGATGGCCGGGTGGCTGTAGGGGAACAGCCCAGTATGGACAAAGACTGGGAACTGGCGGGTTTAGCAATTGGAGAGCCGACTTTCGTCGTACCCAACAATGAGGCTAGAAATTCGACGGGGGCTGGCATTGCGGAGATCTATTACGGTCCTGTGACGGTGCTGGTAGGAGATGTGCTGGATCCAGCTGATGCGGGTTATAAGTGGGCAAAGCGCTTGGCACGTTCGTTCGCGCGCCCAGCCTATTACGGTAACTTCAGAGAAAAGTACGCTGAAATCCCTATACATAACTCATCTACGGTGGAATTCGGTGATTTGACTGGGCGAAGTGTCGTCCTCATTGGAACCCGCACGAGTAATTGCTGGCTGCGACGTGCACTGGACAAAACGAACTCTGGAGAGCTTATTGCCCGCCTTCTGTCGCATGTGCCTGCCCCCGTTTGTGCGGTATGGCTTAAGACCGCTGGGATCACGCTTGGGACTTTCACCGTACTCGTACTGCTCCAAGATGCGGTGGCTCTAGAGGCGTTTGCCGACATCCCTTCTATCAAAGGACAATTCGTGCCAACTTTTTCAGGCCATTCAGATTTAATGCATCATGATGCTATTATTTTTTGCTCGGACGGACAAATGTATGCAGCATATCTAAACTCACAATGGCAACTTGATTCCGTACAACTGGTTGAGCGGCACGAATGCTGCAAGAGGAAAAGCTAAGTGGAGAGTAAAGAACAACAGCCGCTCCTTGTTTCACTTGGGAGTGCTTCAAACGAAGACCTTGCCATTGTCGGCGGAAAAGCGGCCAGTCTGATCAAACTGCATCGCTCTGGGTTTAACGTTCCAGCGGCTTGTGTATTGACAACACATGTCTTTGACAAGCTGATCGCATCTGCAGCGCTCGCTTGTGGTGCTACGACTACAAATTCGCGGGAGGCAGCTACTGATCTCCTCAAGCAGTTTTCCTTGCCGCAGTGCGTTACGGATTCTGTCGCAGTGTTCGTAGAGGAGCTAGGGAAACCGTTGTTTGCAGTCCGCAGCAGTGCAGTAGCAGAAGACACGGTGAATGCAAGCTTCGCAGGTCTTCTCCAAACCTTTCTCGATATAGCTGCTGAGGATCTTGAGTTCTATATCAAGCTTTGTTTTGCATCGTATTTCAGTGAAAGTCTTGCCGTTTACCGAAGCCGTGTAGGCGGTGCCGATACTCCGGGAATGGCGGTCATCATCCAAGAGATGATAAAACCTGACTATGCTGGAGTGATGTTTACAGTAGATCCGTTAGCTCAGGATTCGCTCGCAGTAGAAGTGGTTCAGGGGTGCGGTGACAAGCTCGTTTCCGGTAGCGTGACTCCGGCCGGTTTTCGTATAGCCCGCCAAACGTGTGACGTACAAGCATCTTATGGGTCGATACAAGTTTCACCGGATGCTCTGCGCGAGCTTGCCGCAGTGGGGTTACGGATTGAGCATCTATATGGAGGGATGCCGCAGGACATAGAGTTCGCGATTTTTGACGAGGAGATACATATCTTGCAGAGTAGACCGATTACATTCTTTAGCCATGAAAAACTGAATTAATATGAATATATATCATAATAATTTCGGTGATGTTGTTTTTGGGGAGAGATTGAGCGGATGCTTAACGAGCTTCGAGTTTCTGAGGAACGTTATTGATTCCTTGAGCATTGTAATTACGACCTGTGTGGGAGCCACTTTGTGGTTGAATTCTCAAGTCATGTTAATGATTACGAATATCCGAGCTATGCTGGTGCTTGTGGACTGCTGCGACCAGCGAACTTATTGTCTCGGATCGTACACCGCGTCATTGGCATTTCTAACAATCCTATGGCTGCGGTTCGAATCCTTTTCCTTTTTTGGAAAGGCGGGGTGAGCGTGTAGTGCAGAACGCTCAAATTTGAACAAATCATCAACCGATGAGGAAGGCAACATGAGTACAACGGAAGAAAATGAAGTCCTGGAATTCGTTAAGGTGTTAAACGAAACGTGGACTAAAGATGGAGGAAATGTTGAGCGGTTGAAGGACTATTTCCATCCATCCATGGTGGCGATTACGCCAACAGATCGCGAAATCCTGGAAGGTCGAGATGCGTGCTTCGAATCATGGCAACGATTCGTACAAACAACGAAAATCCATCGTTGGGAAGAACTCCGACCCTCGGTGCGACTGTTTGGTAACACTGCTGTAGTTACCTATTATTTTGATATGTCGTTTGATAGTAATGGCGATACAATCAATCTAGGGGGGCGCGATATGTACGTGTTTATCCGTGAGAACGGTCGCTGGTGGGCTGTCGCCGATCATTTTTCGCCTTACCCAGTCAGTTGACTATTTCTCCGATTGCGTGAATGCGATAGAACCTGTCCATGGCCAGCACGAGGGGGCAGATCGTTCCGATCTGTCCACCTCTGAAAAGCCGAATTAGGATGTCGCTCTTTATTGCCATTGATCGAAATAATACTTCCATGAGAAGGGAATTCAAGGGGAACCCCTAGCCTTCAGCACGAAAGGGCACGAATTGACCCTGTTGTCACTTCAGTATGGACAATATGAAACCGTATCAAAAGGCGCTGGTTGTTCGTACTTTTTTAAAATAACAAAAAACACAATGTAAATTTCAATGAAAAATCAGACGTTCAACTTCGCGCGAGGGAATCTCATGTTCGCGCTATTTCCATCGTTTTCCACATGAATCAATCTGATTCTACCGTCCCTAGCACCCAAACAGTCCCTCCGGACTCGAACCCTTTACGTCATTATCCTCAAGGCTTCAGAGCACGCAGGGGTATGAACTGGGGTATCGTTGGATTGCTGTATACGTCATTCTACATGTGTCGCTACAACCTGCCGATTGCGAACAAGGCAATTAGCGAGACATTCGGCTTCAGCAAGGGTGACATGGGTTTGATCATCACCACGACCATGTGGGCATACGCACTTGGGCAGGTTATCAACGGTCTGCTAGCGGACAAGCTAGGCGGCAAGCGCACGATGCTCATCGGCGCGGCAGGCACCATTATCATGAACTTGCTCTTTGGCATCGCCTCATTCTGGGGGTTGCTCGGATTATTTGTCGCGATTCGCGGCATCGACGGCTATATGCAGTCATTCGGCTCACCGGGCATGATCAAGATCAACGTGTCCTGGTTCAACAAGCGCGAGCGCGGCCAGTTCGCCGGCACTTACGGCTTCATGATCAATCTTGGCCGGTTTCTCATCAATCAAATCGGGCCAGCACTACTAGCAGGTTTCGTTTTCCTGGGCATGTGGCAGGTGCCCGCCGTACATTGGCGCTGGCTGTTTTGGGTGCCGTCGGTTGTGGCTGCGGTCATGGCGCTTGTGTTGTATTTTGCGGTGAAAAACACACCGGAGGAAGCGGGCTATCACATTGATGACTTGCAGGAAACCGAACCGCAGGCGTTGATGGAAGCGACAACCCGCGAGCCCAGAATTCTCGACGTGCTCAGAAAAATCGGGACCAATCCGGTGATCTGGGTAGTTGCCATCGCCTACGCGTGTACGGGCACGGTGCGCCACAGCCTTGATCACTGGTATATCCGGTATTTTCAGGAAAC
>Ga0123357_10010102_pt1 | contig 11974 bp, 12 predicted proteins | sample TergutEmb28metaG_FD_89873 | JGI IMG/M metagenome (GOLD analysis project Ga0123357, IMG submission 89873) | Embiratermes neotenicus P4 segment gut microbial communities from Petit-Saut dam, French Guiana - Emb289 P4 | ecosystem: Host-associated > Arthropoda: Insects > Digestive system > Gut ...
AAAATCGTGCTGTTTATGAGATAAAGTGGTAGTACATTGTAGAGCCGCTCAGGGCACAGATGACAATATGGCGCATCCACATTTCTTTCTGGGTAACTAAGTCTACAGGCACACACTCGGAATATGCCATACTTACTGCCTTTCTACTGCAGCAGTGGTTGCACTAACGCGCCTCAGTGTTACATTAGGCGTACACTGCCTCTTGTTGATACTTGTCTCGTTGTATAATTGCCACACTTCGTATGACTTCGTACTGAACATATTGAAGTTCGGCTTGTTGAATTGAAAGCTGTTAAGGTATCAGGCATATGGACGTGATAATATAGGTTTCCTTTTCGCTGTGTATTGAATTATACATTCGCTAATTGGCACATTTAACGTCAGCAGTAACTGCGTTGAGAGCTGCGGAATTACTTTCTGTGACCGGAGCTGCGTCAGCTAAGGAAATTGAACAGAACTGTCCTTGTTTCGCTGGATTTTCCACTGATACTACTACTTTCTTAGAAATTCCCCAGGCTTGTGAGCATTTTTTTTACGCCGTGAGTGTACATGCACCAGACGTGATAGGTATGATGCAATAATAACCTCCGCATATTTTTTAAACAACTTCGTCGTTTTGTATACCGCATTAGCCTCGATGTTAGTTTATTGCGTATTCCGTCATACAGAAAGCTGATCTCTCTTCGGATACGGAAAATCTCTCGCATTTATTCCGTTAAATATTCATCATATTTGAAAATATTTTGAATAAAATTCGTGGACCTTATTTAAGTTTGTTTTGGGTCATGTTCGAAGTTGTTATGCGACGAACCGTTCATTAGAAAACAGTTTGAATTGAATGCAGTGTAAGAATTAGTTTGTTTCGAGACGAGATAAAATTGAATGCGGTAGCCAGCTGTGTGGTTTCAGGCTACCGCCGCGGTGTAAATGAGATCTTCGCTCTTCTGGCATGTTACGCAACTGAGCTTGTTGTAAGTTACCGACAGGGCGACAACCTATCCGTCACATCTTCAGAGGTCAGAGGACTTCTTGACCTTTGAAGATGGGACCGATACGTTGCTCCAAATCGTCGGTACCCAGTCTGCGCTGCCTAACATTCCAGTAGAGTGAAGGTATCGGTAGACAGTTGGCCTTGCTGTCTGATACAGAATTACGTCAGAATAAGTTCGGGTATTTTTTGGATTAAATTTTCTGACAGACAGACGAATTTCCTGACTCCCATATTTGTACACTTTGAGCAAGGAATGCATACAAAAATGCTTTTTTTTTAAATGCATGCCGTATTACTGTTTGCTATATTCCTACCTTGTGTGCACCAAAAATTTGAGCACACGAACGAACAAAGCTTGCAGCTTAACTCGCTGAGCTGTGTTTTAAAACAGCTATCAACCGAGTATCACTTCAGTTCAGCTGTGTGGTCAGGAATAACGCTCTCCCTGTGCCTTCTGCTTCCTCGCCCCGGACGGTATTCAAGCGCTTTATTTGCTAGCACTGATCCAACGAATTAGCGTTACATTAACTGCCCATCACACCTAATGCAAACATGGCCTGCGGTCGCTCTCGCCTATCAAAACCTATACGGGCATATATGCTGCCCGTATACGTATATGCAGTTTGCTGATCTGTTCTACATATATGCTATTCTCTCTGTTTGTTTATATATCGTGTATGAATAAGGTTGGACGCACACTGTTGTACTTGCAAAGTGCAGTGTACTCCTATAATATTGTTAGTCTAAATTTGGGTCCCAGTGGTGATGTTTGTCACCCGCTCTCTTTTGCATTAGTTTTATCTTTAGAAATTAATACATCTCCATCTAAATACTGTTTCGAAAACAATCACGAAGTCAAATACCACTCTCTTTAATCTTCCAAAAATAGGGTCGAACTCGGTTAAGTCATCGAAGGGACCGAATAGATTGTGTCGTTATAAACGATTGTGTCTGTAAGCGAGATGTATGCTAAAGGTGAAGGAGAAATATATCAAGACAAAATGCAGGCCTGTAGGCATATTATTTAAGGCTATCGCTATTGTCTATTTCAAATTTAAGTGACAAACTTCAGAAATACTCTTCTGTAAGTGTAAATTTCCATACAAGTTTAGCAGAAGTGTACATACTTACTTACTCCATGGTGCAGAGTCCTTCTTGAGAACGTAACTGGTTTACAGCTAGTCAAGAAATTCCCCGCATTTCACGGAACCCGAACGTTCATTACCGCACTCACAAGCATCCGCCAACTGTCTCTATCCTGGGCCAGCCTAATCCAGTCCATATACGTACCCACATCCCACCTCCTGGAGATCCGTCCTAATATTATCCACCCATCAACGCCTAGGTCTCCCCAGTGGTCTCCTTCTCTCCGGCTTCCCCACCAAGACCCTGCACACCCCCTCTCCACACCCATACGCGCCACATGCCCACCCCATCTCATTCTTCTCGATTTGACTTAAAATTAAAACATAGGAATAGGAAGATCAGAATCTGTCATGACAAGAGGACAGTTTACTGGGACACTGTCATTTCACTGTTGCTTAAACCGCTCATCAACGTCTCTTCAGTCTTTCGAAATCGCTTTATTCTCGATCCGTTCTGTTCAAATGCGTTAATCATTTTCATTCTGTTTTTCCAAATGTTTTGGATCGTAGAATTTACGATACCATGTTCCCAACGCACGCCAGGGTCTTTTTTTTCTGCAGTTTCTTTTTCTGTAATCAAAGTATCTTTTTTTCGAAGCTCAAACCATTTTGTTGGTGCATGTTGCCATGTTATCAGGTTATCAGACGTAGAAAAGTAGGGGGAACCTTTACGCACAAAGTGAATCACCGTTACCATTGCCATCGTCTAGGCCTTGAATTTATATAGCTACCTGTTATAGTTAGACGGTTTGCCTTCTCAAGAACACGGAAATGGTTGGATTCTCAGAATAGCCTACTTTTTGGAAAATTATATTTACACCAATACTGGGAATGTCGTTATATGCGAGGTAGATGCTCTGCGAATGTCGTACTAAGCAAACCAGAAAGACACGTGCCTTTTGGGGACTTGGTTGTTACCACTGAATGTGTGACGTTTCAGCCGAGATGTCGCAGTAGCTGAGAACGTTATAAGTGAGTCCGGCTGTATACATTTTCGTCAAAACAGCAACGTAGAGGTATTGGAACTTAAAACATTTTTAATTACTGATTTAATCCCTCGGGGCCCATATATTACAGGAGATGCGTCCCTCCACAATTAAAGTATTGAATAGTACATTTTAAGGTATATGGTTTTATGTTTTATTTGAATTTCGTCTCTCACGACACGATAGTACTGTAAGACTGAGCTGTCAAACACGTTTGGGAGGAGGGGGATTAATGTGCTGTATGTTGGCATTATATCTGCAAGAATTTTATAGTGCCTGATGATGGCTTTGATAAAAGTCGAAACATGTCGTGCTATAATATAGAGTAGCATAATTCTAAGTACAGTTGTGATTGCTCCTACTCCTCTGTTATTTAGATTAGTTGTAACCTTCAACTCTCATCTTCTTTCTGCTCATGGAGTGGGGCGTTTTCTACAGTACTACTGAGACTGTGCTGTAATGAATACTGTTAAAATTGTTTATTCAGTGCCAGACGATGAATTGGTGATAAGTAACCCTCTTCGGAAAACAGGCAATTCTAAGCAACAGAGTCTGCCGCCACGGGCTCTGCATTCAGGCATCATCCCAACGAATATGCATTTTGGCCGTATGTAAACTTCACTCCATAAAATAATTGTGAAGTCTCTGACTTTAAACGATTATTTGTAATTTACATTTACGTTTACCCGCGTAACGGCAGGTTGTTGCAATGTGCAGTCCTCAGATAACGTCATGTATGCCTTTCTCTTGACAAGTGTTTTCTCTCATTTACCATTGCATAATTTGTTTGATTGTTGGCACTTCCGGTCTTTTAGTGGTTTGTCTTAGTACTCCTCTGATCTCACTCGCATTTAACCTTACACAACTCCTTCGCCCTCGTTCTGAGATAATGTTAAGTGCGATCTATTGTTTTCATGGACGCTACGTTCTCATCGATTGCAGATCGCTTCTTACTTGGTACTTGATGCATTTTCCTGTTCCGTGCCGTTGTTATGTACAGCATCGTTTTATCCTAAACACAAGTCACGTTCCTATTCCTCTGCTTCCACTAATTTTTCATATTCTGATCATGAAATTACGAATAACTAAATACACTGCAAGCCGTATGTATATGCAGTGTCGTGTGTACAAACTGTTGGAGTTTAATTCTTTTTAAACATATCGCTCATTTGCGACAACAATGTCACAACTCAAAATTAGTGATTTTTCAGGAGAAATGTTTAAAGGTTTTGAAGTGCTATACTTTTCTGTGGGGACCGCGGTAGCACAGTGGTTAAGGTGCTGTGCTACAAATAGGAAGGTTCGATCCCAGCTGGTGTCAGTGGATTTTTCATTGACATAAAATCCTTCCGATCGCACTGTGGCCTTGGGGTCGACTCAGCCTCTAACAGAAATGAGTATCAGTAGTATTTCCTGGGGGTGAAGGCGGCCGGTGCGTAAGGCTGACAACCTTACCACCATCCTGTGCCGTTGTCACGAAATCTGGGAACCTTAACTTCCTGGAACCCTCTTGGCCTGTCCAGGCCTGTAATGGGACTGCTGTATCTTTACCTTTATACTTTTCTATGAGTGCGACGGTGACACAACTGCTCTCCAGCGGCTAGTTATACAAACTGCATTATGACACTATACCTGTTAAAAGTGCATCTCAAACGTTCCTTTCTATACCAGTGACACTCTTGTCGCAAATGAGCGATATATGCGACTTTATGTTTACTGTAGAAGTACACGTGCATGCAGGGTTTGAATTTCGGTTTTATCTGCTATCTGTGTAGTAGAACATAAAATTTCACTTAATATGACCCCGACTTCTCAGGATCTTTGCAAAAATTCTCACAGTATAAAATTCCGCATGTCACGTTTTGTTGAACTACTCGTACTTGTGCTTTATTAAATTATACTATAAAAATGTCTGCCTATATTGTTATGTTGAAATTTATTTTATTGCAAGGTTCAGTGGTTTATATATTACGAAGACTGTTACATTATTCACTGTAGTTTTTGTTGTTAAGATATTCTTCGTCGTTAAGCACTTCGGGTTTTACTCGTGGTGTGTAATGCTCATACGCAGGAGTTAAAAACACTGCCTGATCGCCAGTGGTAACCGAAAGGTTTCAGCTGGGGACTAATTCCACGCTCGGCATTCGGGAGCTGGCTGTTGGGAGTTCTTATAATCACTGTCGGGCACGTGAGTGGCAAAGACGAAATGGAAAAACACATACGTAGGAATTAAGATAAATCTAATTAATGAGTCATAACAACTTCACTGATCTTCGGGTGTTAAACAAACAGTATAACAGTAAGAAATTAAATTTTCGCGGCGATCGACGGCAAGAGACATAGCAAGGCGCCAGAAAGTTAGTGACTGAAGTGTCTGTTCTTCTGTTATTGAACTGGAAGTGTTTTGTAACTACACGTGATAGGAAAAAATATACAAGAAATGATATTAGCCTAATGTTTGGCCTGTCTGAAGACCTGTACGAAGGCATGTCTTGGTACAACATATAGTTATCCGACAGCAGGCAGTCCTCTGTCGGGAAGCCAGATCTTAGCATTCCTGAACATGAATATGTAGGCTGATACTTGTCGAAGAATTTGTGTTACTTGAATAAGTCATGGTCATTACTGTTAAATTAACAAGCGACTCAACCCGAGTACGATGTGCTGCTCTGTCGTTGTCTAATTAAGTTTTTTACTTCATAGTTTTTTTGCGCTTTTCACTTCTGGGTCGATTGAAGGATGCCACTCTTATCGCCCATCACTACTTCCCTCCCGAGGGCCGGTCTCTTCCCGCACCCTTTGTTGAGAACCGTGAGTAGATTTCAACATGCGCCTAGTTTTGGACAGAGAATGCACGGCCACACTTATTGCAAGCGCAAGACGGACCGAATCCCAGCAAGATTTATGATTTACCTCGTAACTACGTGACCCAATGCGCGCCGTTCCACGTTAGTCGTCAGTTATACAAAGATGCATTGTTGCGATCATTAAGTTTCCAGACTTCGTATATTAATTTTGTTGGGTTTTTTTTTGTCGTAGATGTAAAAGAACGTAAAACTGCATGTATTTGCATATATTTAGAACTGACAGCGTAACTGTCTGTAACAGATGTGTTAGATTTTGTCTCACCACAGCCGTGATCAAAATGGCCCGGATATTATTTTAGGCTATAGGTGCAATGGTATTACTTTAGAGGCCATAGCCTTGCAGGAGAGAATATAAATCTAACGGCGGAAGGAAAGACCGTGAACTGTATTTGGAAGCTGAGGGAGACATTGACATCGTGACTGTAGGTGTGTTGGTAAATATTAACCGTCAATTTACATGGCGATATTGGTGTAGTAGCACACATAATTTTTACCTGTTTTGTCTGGCCGTACGTCATTTATACTGTGGTTGATGGTACGCTAGACGTGCAAGAATGGATGTTTTATGCTCGGTATATCCGTAACGCTTTATTGAGTCTCTCGTCCTACGCAGCTGTCAGCACACTGACCGACCTTCTTTTGACAGGTAACTTTATATGTGAGTAAGCGATCAAATTATCTCCGCAGTCAAGACTTTTGGGGCTTAATAAACTAATAGGACTATAGGCCTACCGCAGAGTGGTATCAACTCCTGCATCATGCGTCCCGCTAGATATTTTATACCCAGTGTAACAAAAGCAGTGTGTCTGCTGTTCCGAGAAGTGCAGTTGCACAGCTGTGTACATTCAAGCATTACGTTAATAATTAGTGGGTGAGCTGAGATAACGCGGTCGGTACGTGCAGTGGCTGGGATGCGGACTGGACTTTCCAGGAATCGTGTTTCGATTCCTGGTAAGAGATTTATCTCTTCTCCTAATTCTCCAGGCCGCATCTGGGGCTCACCTCGCGTTACGTTCAGTGGTTACCGGGAGATCATTCCCGGGGTAAAATGGTGGGGGCTTTGAATTAACCACTTACCCATAGTTAGTGCGGAGATTACGAATGAGTGGAGTGATGCTTCCACCTTTCATATGTTCGTACCTTTCATATGTTCGTGGCCAGGGGAACAACCTACGTTTTCACCATGAATGGTAATTGCTGTTTTCGAAGCCTCACTTTCAGAATCATCCAATAGGGCGCCACGCACCATTAAAAAAACTGTCCAAGAATAATGCGACTGGAATCTCGAAGTCTGATACTGACATAATAAGACTGGAGAATGGTTAGGCTTTGTTAAGAATGGGATTAGTAAATCGCAGATGGGGAGCATACTTGAGGGTTGTACTGTTAACAAACTTTGTGGAAGATTTATGGACTACACGCAATGGTCCATTGATGGTCCTATATAAACTAGTCTGTATAGTGAATCGGAATCTTTAAGAATCCCCACTTCTGACAGCTTTTGGGGAACGTTATCCATGTTGAATTTTACGGAAACAGTGAGACTGCCTATGTGTGGTTCATGGTAAAGTCACTTTATGACCTTCGTGTAAAGCGGTCCCTTTTATGGATCATTGTGCCTAGCGCAGTTCCTACCGGGACATTCGGATATGGGCTGAGCAACCAAGGAATTATGGTTGCACTTCCGGTAGAGGCAAATGACTTACCTGAGTGTCTAGAGGGTGACGGCGATCCACCAGCCTTCCCTTCAGAGGGTATCGGTATCTCTTTCTAGGGCGGTAAAGTGGCCGGAGTTTGAAGCTGACCATTCACCCTATTTAATACCAAGGTTAAAAATGATTTGAGCTGTACTTCCACCTCGCCTCCACCCCACAATCCCACCACTATTCCATATGGCCTCAAGAACAGCTGTTGTTTAACGTTATACCTGATAATGGGAACTACAGGACAACTTTGATGGAAACTTCCTATATACACTTTTATCAAAATGTGTGAAGCAATTTGTGGGGTACTTAGCATATTGTGGTCTCAGGTAAAGTAAGCTTTGGTAGGCCGGGTCTACACTGAACTGACAAAACAGAATTAAAACAAACTCATTGTTTTGTTACAAATCTGCACCATTTGTGAATCTATTGTCTTCCAGTTTGCTGTCCGAAAATGTAAAGATTAAAGTCTGCATAACTACAATTTTGCCTGTTGTTTTGTGTGGGTGTGATACTTGGTCGCACACATTGAGGGAGAGACATAGGCTGAGAGTGTTTGAGAATTGGGGGCTGAGGAGAATATTTGGCCCTAAGAGGGACGAGGTAACAGGGAGAAAACTACATCTTGCAGAGCTTAATGATCTGTACCCCTCACCAAATATTATTCAGGTGATCATATCGAGAAAAATGAGTTGGGCGAGGCATGAGGCACGTGCGGGGGAGAGGTTTATACAGGGTTGTGGTGGGGAAAACTGAGGAAATAGACCACTTTGAAGACCCAGTTGTAGATGGGAGGATAATATTAAGATGGACTGGACTGATCTGGCTAAGGAGAGGGACAGTTGGCGAAGACTTGTAAACGCGGTAATAATGCGGGTATATCTTGACTGAGAACCGGTTAGCTTTTCAAGAAGGACTCTGCTCCATAGAGTAAGTACGCAAGTAAGTAAGATCACTACCTGCAGTGTCGTGAGGACATGGATTTAACAACTCGAAAGCGGAGTTTGGAAGAGACGTGCAAGTAAATATTTTTCGTTTATTCAGTTTTGGCCTCACCTAAAAACGCCTCTTGTTTTTTATGTATTTTTGATGCGAGGAATATAAAGCCACTCACAACCATGCCTATGTCCTCATCAACTTCTTCATTTTCCTCGAAGCCCCAAATGATGTATTCACTTCACTGTAGCTGAACAGAACAAAACACCGAAACGTCTAGAGAATGTTCGCGTTTTGTCGAATATGTGTGTGTGTGTTTGTGTGTGGACATAAGTTTCAGTTTTGTTTCCATTCAGTTTTTTTTCTTCCTTTTTTTTCGTGCTGTTGCTGTTTTGTTTCTGTTTTGTTTTTGTCTGTGTAGTGCGGACCCGGCCCTATTGTCAATATGACTAAAAATCGAAACCGTCGGACAACGTCGGTAAGTGTTTAGTGACAGTGAAACTTCTTTTGTTGGAAGGGATATATCTCTTTACCCGCCGAGGATTTCGCAACGCATGCATTACAGCCTCTCTGCTTATAGTACATCCCTGCACGTGTGATGCAAGAAAGTGGCACAAATGGCGTGTGGTTGTTTCGCCCCCACTCGCTTCTCCTTCTTCCTGCTTCCACGACGAACCTCCCCAAGTTCGCCCGCCCCGGCACCACTATGCGAGCTTTTATAAATATTACAATAATTAAATATACAGCAGAACTCGTTAAAATTGCATGGGCCGGTTCCATTTTCTCTCTGCCGTAGGTTGGGTGGGCTGGCCTACAGAACCATCAGGGTTTGCATAACCGATGAAATGAAATTTTCTAGTATGATTTCCTCTTTCCTCCCCTTTCATCTACTCCTACAACATTTTCAGCACTCGGGCATTTTTTTAATATTATTTCGGTATCCTGCCTGTACCACCACTGTTTTAGTTCTAAAAGCCTTTTACGGAATGGCGTTTTGTTTTATGTAGTACGTAGCGTTCTTCCTGCTGTGTAATAAAACAGATTTATTCTGGGTGAATATTTTAATGCACCAGAACTGGTATAGCCACGGCCTACCTTAGCTTCCTTTTAATCTTGCACTGCGTGATGTTACGGGCGATCCTGCTGCTACTGGCAGAGTATTCCTGTCTCGAGCACTGAGTGTTTGAATCCATAATAAATACTCCCACCATTAACCTGTAAAGACGAAAGTTAGCCTGAATTGCATTTAAAGATTCACTTCGTACCGCGCAGTAAACACCGTCTCGGTTTTTATCTCAGTAAACATAAATGTAAATAGACATAGTACCTTTCTAATAAGTTTAATAACTGGATAAACATAACCTCTACATGACATAGCATGTTTATAGTAATACACAGTAATCACACCCGAAAATTTCACGTATAAATTATACTACTATTTGCTCGTATTTATAGAGCTGTATTTTAGTAATTTTAGACCACTCACTCGTTTCAGTGTGATGATACCAGAAGCTGTGTAATGCAATTTTGACCTCCTCATGATGAGCACATGTGTTCGAAACATGTAGAGGCATGAAATAAACTTATTGTAAAACAAAAATTTTGTGCATCAAGTTGGTTAATTACTGAGACAAATATACTGAGATGCACGGTCAGCGAAACGTCAAAACCATCTCGGTTGTACAATCAGTCAGGTAATGCTGTAACGGGAAATAATCGCAGTTCTGAAATCCGTAGGAAACACAGAAAGTCTGTGATCACAATGTGGGTGTTTTGAATGCTAAACCTGGTGGTACATGAAATAACCAGTATATTTTAAACGGGCTGTTGTGGTTACGATTCCTGTTAGCAAAATTCACTGTAGACGTTATTATAATGGCAACAACAGTGGTGTCAGTGACAATCACAATTATGAAGATGTAAATACGGGTGACGGTCAGAATGTAAGTTTGCATGGCGTATAATTTCGTGACGAAAAAACCTACAGTAATTGTGCCTGCATCAGCGGAATTCGGTTTCGGGCGATTTTTATCTGTTACCAGTGCTGGAGCAAACTCGTGACGGCCACATATCTAAATATGATCGTAAGTTGTAAAGAGATGTGACACGATGCCTGATGACACTGAACACGAAATTCTATAAACAGAGAATGAAAACCTTCGTCCCACGATGTGGTGAAATGCCTCAGTTGCTGTTGCGATAGCCGTACAATTGGCCACGATAAGGCAGTTGGTTGGCCGGCCATTCTGTGTATGATCTGTGGTCTGCGCACTGACACAGGACTTAGGATCGGCATTACCCCAAGCACTTCCTTCGGCTTTCGCCGAGTCATTATTATTTACACCGTTGTTCCATATTTAGTCATTTATTACTGACGCTAAAATAAATTCGTAATGCAGGTATTTTGGGTTCTATATTTTCTCATCTAATAACAACAGCTTGTATTTAATTGCGCTGCCATTTTGTGTGTGTGTGTGTGTGTTTTATTTAACGATTATATGATAAGGTTATAGAATCATGGAGACTGACAGCATCGTTAAGTAGCATACTGAAAAACACAACACCAAAATCTTAGTAATTGACCAACTTAATGCACAAATTCTTGTTTTATAGTAAGTTTATTATATTCCTCTACATGTTTCGAGCACTATGTGCTCATCATCAGGAGGTCAAAATTGTGTTGCACAGCATCTGGTATCATCACACTGAAACAAGTGAGTGGTCTAAAATTACTAAATAGAAGACTAGAAGAATTTGTGAATTAAGTTGGTCAGTTACTAAGGTTATACTGAGATTCACGGTCAGCAAAACATCAAAACAACACCAAAAGTTCCCCCGTTTTGAAGTTATTTATCTTCTGACCGACGTCCGTAATGATAAGCTCTATTTCTATACTACAAGATTCGCAGTATCTTGGGGGGAAAGGGGGTGGGGTGGTTTGGCCGTTGATGTCAAAGAAGAATTACGAGGTTTTTTTTAAGGAATATGTGGATCGCGATAATGATCCCTGTCGCATTAGAGAAAGACCACAGATTAGAAGGTGAGGTTGGTTTATCGGTGGAGAGGACAGATAGCTTATAGCGCAAACATCGGAATTGAAGGAGGTCCCTAAATTTCTAATTCTCTTAACACCTCGTGATCAATTATCATGCGAAAAGTGAAATAAGTTAACGTAATCACAGTGTGGGGTTGAGGCTTTTTGTGTTGTTTTAGTTGCAACCTCCTAAATGTGAAATGGAGCCGGCCGGGGGGGGGGGGGGCCGAAAAGTGGGATGGTGTGGGGGTTTGGGGGGGGGGGGGGGGAGCGGGCAGCACTTTTATGGGGGATTTTTGAAATTCGTTTTGG
>Ga0123357_10010104_pt1 | contig 11974 bp, 8 predicted proteins | sample TergutEmb28metaG_FD_89873 | JGI IMG/M metagenome (GOLD analysis project Ga0123357, IMG submission 89873) | Embiratermes neotenicus P4 segment gut microbial communities from Petit-Saut dam, French Guiana - Emb289 P4 | ecosystem: Host-associated > Arthropoda: Insects > Digestive system > Gut ...
CGAAGACGAACAAGACGTCGACCGCCACGCCGACACCAGGCACGACGACCAGCCCGTCGCCGACGCCGACGTCTACCACCAAGCCGTCGACGAAGGCCCCGTCAAGCGTCAGCCTCGATGACGCCTGCGCGTACAACCCGCACCCGTACAACAGCGGCGCGGGCGGATAGGCGCCTGGCGCGCCGACAATACCGGTGGGCCCGGCCCTATGCCGCGTTCTCGGAAGCAGGAAGGCTGAGTACCACGGTGAGGCCGCCGCCCGGCGTCGTCTCGGCTGTGACGGTGCCGCCCATCACCTCGACGAGGCCGCGGGCCACGGCAGGCCCCAGAATCAGATCGGCGTCGTCAGAGGTGTCGTCCATCTGCTGGAACGGCGCGAAGATGCGGTCGAAATCGTCACCCGGAACGTTTGCTCCGGTGTCGACGACGCGTATCTCCGTCCGGTCGGCGATGCGACTGATACCCACGGTCACCCGTGAGTCATCCGGCTGGCGCCGCACGGCATTGTTGACGACGGCGCGTAGCGCCTGGCGCAGCAGGGCGGCGTCGGCGGCGACGCGCCCGACGGCCGGATCGATCGTCCACCTCACCCGGGACGGATCGGGGCCCTTGCCGGAGATGTCGTGAACCACGTCGCGTAAGTCCACGGGTTCGATGTGGGCCACCACGTCACCGGTCTGCAGTCGGGAAAGCTGGAGCAGGTTGGCGATGAGTGCGTGCAGACGGCCGGAGGAGACCTTGATGATGGCGAGATCCTCTTGGTCCGCCGATTCCAAGCCCTCTTCGCGAGAGCGAAGCCTTTCGACAGCAGCGCGGATGTTCAGGAGCGGAGCACGCAGGTCGTGGGAGAGGGCTGAGAGCAGCTCGGTCTTGGAGGCGTTGTCGCGGGCCACCCGGCTCGCGATGGCTGCGGTCTGGGTCAAGGCCTCGCGTTGAATGATGGCGCCGGCGTGAACGGCGAAGGCCGCGAAGAGGCGTCGCTGGCTGGCTGGCAGGCCCGTTGGTTGAATCACCAGCGCGTGGCCGTCGTCGATGCGTTCATGATCGGCACCGGCGTCTGGATCGATTTCTCCCACCGACTCGATGACGACGGGTTTGCCGAAAGCCGCGACCCGCACCACCGCGGCGGCCCTGGCGCCGAACATGTCGACGGCACGGCGAAGAAGCAGGGACAACTGCTCGGTCGAGCCGAGCAGTGAGTGTGATAGCTCGGCCAGTGCGGCCGACTCGCGCTGGGCTGCCAGAGCCTGCTTCGTGCGCCGGGCGTTGAGGTGGACGAAGACGGACACCATGGTGCCGACGACTACAAAGGCGATCCAGGCCGCCAGGCCCTGCGGGTCGGTCATGTTGAGGCTCGCGACGGGCGTCACGAAGAACCAGTTGAGCAGCAAAGCGGACGCCATGGCCGCAACGATGGCTGGAATCGCGCCGCCGATGACGGCGACAACGACCGTCGCCAGCAGGTAAATCGGAATGCCGATGGTGCTGGCCGGATCGGGATCGGCGAGGTAGAGCAACCCGGTGACAACCGCCGGAAGTATCAGCGCGGCGACCATGCCGGTCCAGAGGCGCACGATGGACAGACCATCCGTGCGACGCCCGCGAGGCCCTACGCCGGCGTGGGGCCGGTTGACGACGTGGACGTCGATGTCGCCCGCTTCGGCGATCACCTGTGAGGCGAATGTCGGCGCGATCGCGCGGCGCCACCACGGCAGGGTGGGGGTGCCGACCAGGATCTGTGTCGCGTTGACACCCCGGGCGAAATCGAGCAGGGCCTTCGTCGGATCGTCGCCGGCGATCGTGTGGAACTCGCCGCCGAGCTCTTGGGTGACCTCTTGGAGTTTCGCGACGGTGCCCAGCGGTGCGCTCGCCAGACCGTCGGGCCGGACGACATAGGCGGCGAGCAGTTGCCCGCCCGCCAGCCGGGACGCGATCCGTGCGCCTCGCCGCAGGAGCACCTCCCCGCCCGGCCCTCCCGACAACGCCACCACGACCCGCTCGCGGACGGGCCAAGCTCCGCCGATCGCGTGGGCCGCGCGGTAGTCCTCCAGGCCGGATTCCACCTTGTCGGCCAGCCAGAGCAGCGCCAGCTCACGCAACGCGGACAGGTTGCCGGGACGGAAGTAGTTGGCCAGTGCGGCGTCCACCTGGTCGGGCAGGTAGATGTGGCCGTGGGTCATCCGGCGGCGCAGGGCGTCGGGCGACATGTCGACCAGGTCGATCTGGTCGGCGGACCGGACCACCTCGTCAGGCACCGTCTCTTTTTGCACGATGCCGGTGATGGCGGCGACGGCGTCGTTCAGGGATTCGAGGTGCTGAATGTTGACGGTGGAGATGACGTTGATGCCGGCGCCCAGCAGATCAAGCACGTCCTGGTAGCGCTTTTCGTGGCGCGAGCCGGGCACGTTGGTATGAGCCAGCTCGTCCACGAGCACGACGGACGGGTGCCGGGCCAGGATGGCGTCGGTGTCCATCTCATCCAGCACGGTGCCGTGGTACTCGACCTTCTTCAACGGAATCCGCTCGAGGCCGTCCAGCATCGACGCCGTGAACGAGCGGCCGTGCGTCTCGCACACGCCGACGACCACGTCCGTTCCCCGGCTGGTCCGCCGGTGCCCCTCGTCGAGCATGGCAACCGTCTTGCCCACCCCTGGGGCCGCGCCCAGGTAGATCCTCAGTCGTCCCTCCGACATGTCCTCAGTCTTTCACGTCACGGCGCTGGTTGAGCTTGTCGAAACCGCCTTGCGTCCCGGATCGGTGGTTTCGACGGGCTCAACCAACGATCCCTTCCGGCTGAATCTTCGCACGTCACGGTCCGCAATTTGCCTACTAGATCGTCCACAATTTGCCTACTAGGTTACCTTCATTTTGCCTGATGAGCGTAGGCTAACCTCTATGCAGTACAAGAGCCGCATCATCGATGCCGCACTCGGCGATGCCCTTCGACGGTCGGGGGCTGTCCTGATTGAGGGCGCAAAGGGGTGTGGGAAGACGTCGACTGCTGAGCAGGCGGCGGCCAGCGTCGTCCGAGTGGACGTGGACCCCTCGGTCGCTTTGTATCTGGCGGCGGAACCACAACGAGTGCTCGACGGAGCCGTGCCGCGACTCTTGGACGAATGGCAACGACAACCGATCCTGTGGGACTTGGTACGACGTGCGGTGGATGACCGGCAACAGCCGGGTCAGTTCATCCTGACCGGATCGGCGACGCCCGATCCACGGACGTCACGCCACTCTGGCGCCGGACGGTTTGCGGTGCTCCGGATGCGTCCCATGACGTTGTGGGAGACGGGAGCGAGTGCAGGGACGGTCAGCTTGAGAGGGATTGCTGATTCGGGCCACTGCCCCGTCGTCGACTCCTCAAACAAAGACCTGAGCATGTGGGCTGAACTCATTGCACGCGGAGGGTGGCCATCCACCCTCGATTGGGACGTCGATGATGCGCTCGCATATGTGGCTGACTACCTGACGCTGATCGCCGAAGGCGACATGAGCGAGGTGACGGGCGTGCGCCGCGATCCGACGAAAGTCGCCCGACTCCTCGCGTCGATCGCCCGGAACACGTCCACAGAGGCGTCGATCACCATCTTGAGCCGAGACGCGGGCGGCAGCTCTGGTGCTCTCAGCCGCGACACCGTCGCCCGCTATCTGGATGGTCTGGAACGGCTCATGGTCGTCGAGGCGTTGCCAGCATGGCAGACCGCGTTACGGGATTCGGCCAGGCTCCGACAATCATCGGCCTGGCATCTCGTTGACCCGTCGCTGGCAGTAGCCGCACTCAGAGCGCGACCTCACCACCTCGTGGCCGAGCCCAAGACGCTGGGGCTGTTGTTCGAATCCCTCGCCATTCGAGACCTCCGCACATACGCGGCGGCAGGTCGCGGACGCGTGTACCGAGCGCGGGACTCGGTCGGCAGGGAGGTCGACGCGATCATTGAGTACCCTGAGGGCTGGATCGCCTGCGAGATCAAACTCGGAATGGGGCACGTCGACGCTGCTGCAGCCAGTCTCTCGGCCTTCGTGAACGTCGTCGATACCCAGACGGTGGGGCCGTGTCTCGCGCGAGTGGTCATCGTCGGTACCGGGCCCGGCTATCGTCGCGCCGATGGAGTCTTGGTCGTCCCGTTGGATCAGTTGCGGCCGTAGCTGGCATGAGCGCGGGGTCCGCCGAGTGGGCAGCAGACCACTACCGCCGTTCGTCCAGCGCCAGATTGAGTTGGACGACGTGGACGCAGGGCTCGCCGATGTAGCCGAGGCCCGGTCCGTCGGTGTTGGCCTCGACGAGCGCGCGCACCTGGTCGGCGGGGATGCCCCGTGCGGTGGCCACCCGCTGAATCTGAATGTCGGCGTACGCGACGCTGATGTCCGGGTCGAGGCCCGAGCCGGACGCGGTCACGGCGTCCGCGGGCACGTCCGCCTCGGAAACGCCATTGAACGCGGCGATCTGCGCCCGGCGCGCGGCGACCGCCGCGATCAGATCTGCGTCCTCCGGGCCCTTGTTCGAACCCGCCGAGGCCGCGCCGTCGTAGCCGTCACCGGCGGCCGACGGACGGGGCTGGAAGTATTGGGGCAGCGGGTTGCCGCTCGCGTCCACGAACGACTGGCCGATCAGCGCCGAACCGACGATTTGGCCGCCGGCATTCCGAATGGGTGACCCGTTCGCCTGCCAGGCAAAAGCGGCCTGCCCGATGCCGGTGATGAGAAGCGGGTACGCCACGCCGAGCACCACGGTGAACACCAGCATGATGCGGATGGCCGCCCAGATGGTCCGGCCGATGCTGCGGAGATTTGCGTTCATGCTCGTACCGTCCTCTCAGTACCCCGGGAACAGGCTGACGACGATGTCGATCAGCTTGATCCAGATCGCCGCGAACACGATTCCGCCGAGGCCGTAGTAGAGCAGGTTGCGATTCAGCGCCCGGGCGAGGTTGGAGAGCCGGTACGGGACGCCATACAGGGCCAGGCGGATCAGGATGAAAATGACGGCCACACTGTAGATCACCGTCGACAAGATGGCGGAGGCCGGCGTGTGCAGCCGCAGAATGTTCAGCGCGTCGAGGCCTGGGAAAACGGCGACGAACAGGGCGGGGAACAACGCGAAATACCGGATGATGTCGTTGGCGATGTTGAATGTCGTCAGCGCGCCCCGGGTGGCCATCTGTCGGCGGCCGGTCTCGACGATCTCGACGAGCTTGGTCGGGTCGTCGTCGAGGACGATCATGTTGGCGGCTTCTTTGGCCGCTGCGGTAGCCGAGTTCATGGCGACACCGACGTCGGCCTGCGCGAGGGCGGGAGCGTCGTTGGTGCCGTCGCCGCTCATCGCGACGAAATGGCCTGCTGCCTGCTCCTGCAGCACGAGAGCGAGCTTGTCTTCGGGGTCGGCGTCGCCGACGAAATCGTCGACGCCGGCCACCTCGGCGATCGCTTTCGCGGTCAGAGGGTTGTCGCCCGTGATCATGACCGTCCGAACGCCCAACATACGCAGTTGCGCGATGCGATCCGGAATGCCCGTCTTCACAAAATCCGTGAGCGAAATGACGCCGAGAACATGCCCCGGCCCGTCCAGCGGTTTGACGGCGACGACCAACGGCGTTCCGCCGGTGTGGGCGATAGCAGCGGTAATCTGCTTAAGGTCGTCGACGGTGTGCCGCGGCTGCTGCGTGCCAACATGCTTCAGCCACGCGAGGACTGCCGTCTCCGCGCCCTTCCGCACGCTTGTTCCGTCGGGCAAGTCGCGGCCGGACAGACGACTATGAGCACTGAACGGAACGGGACGGCCGGTCGTGGCAGCCATGGCGTCACACACGGCGCCGCCGGCGAGCGCAAGAGTCGACGTTCCCTCCGGCGTCGGGTCGTCCAGGGACGACAGCACCGCTGCCCGAACGAGGTCGTCGCGGGCGACCCCCTTCATCGGGACGAAACGCGTCGCGCGACGATCGCCCTCGGTGATCGTCCCGGTTTTGTCGAGGACGACCGTCGTGATGTCGCCGGCGATCTCCACGGCGTGCGACGAGTCGGCCAACACGTTGTTCTGCAATAGACGCGACATCGCAGCCACGCCGGTGATCGGCAGCAGCGCCGCGATCTCGGCAGGGATAAGGCAGATGACCACCGCGGCCAACACGGGCACCGATACCGCGGGCGCGACCGGGGAGACGATGGCGTTCAAGGTGATGGCGATGAGGATGAATGAGATGGTGAATGAGGCCAGCAGGGCGTTGAGTGCGAGCTCATTGGGCGCCTTGTGCCGGTGGACGCCCTCGGCGAGTCCGATCATCCGGTCGACAGCCGTGTCGCCGCGCGGTCGGATGACGCGCACGACGATCCGGTCGGACAGCACCTTGGTGCCGCCGGTGACGGCCGAGCGGTCGCCGCCCGCCTCGCGAATGACGGGCGCCGACTCGCCGGTGATCGCCGACTCGTTCACCGACGCGATGCCCCACACGACGTCGCCGTCCGCTGGGATGATGTCGCCCTCCTTCACCACCACCAGGTCGCCGGCCTTCAGGTCTGTTGAGGGAATGTCACGGATTTCTGCCGCGCGCGCCGAGGGATCCTTGCCCGCGTCGTAATGCCGCACACAGTGGGCAGTCGTGCTCTCTTGCGTCGAACGCAGCCGGGCGGCGTGGAACCTGCCCTGGTCTTCGGCCATCGCTTCGGCCAGGTTGGCGGCGACGACCGTCAGCCAGAAGGTCACGGCGACAACCCACGAGAAGCCCCATGGCATCGGGCCACCGCCGGACGGAGCCGGGCCGCCCACGAAGGGCTCGGCGATCGCGACGACCGTCGTCAGCACCGAGCCACACCACACGATGAACAAGACGGGGTTGTGCCACTGAACACGCGGATCGACCATCCGCAGCGCCCTGACCATGGGATGCAGGACGGCTGCGGAGGTGCTGTGGTTTTCCACCGTGGTCGCTGTCATCGTCAACCCAACCCCTCCGCGAAGGGTCCCACCGCCAGAATCGGGAAGAACGTCGGCAACGAGATGAAGATGATGAGGAAGACCAGGAGCCCGACGAAGGGGGCCTTGTAGATGGGGAGTTCCGCGGCGGCAGACGACGCGCGCTCTTGGGCCGCGAACGACCCGGCGAGGGCCAGGATGAGGGCGATCGGGACGAATCGGCCCAGCAACATGACGATGCCGAGGGTGGTGTTGAGATAGGGGGTGTCGGCGCTGAATCCGGCGAAAGAAGAGCCGTTGTTGATGGCGCACGAGATGAAGGCGTACGTCACCTCTGACAGGCCGTGCGGCCCGGTGTTGCCCATGGACGCGACCATCTCTTGGTGAACCGTCGGAATGGCCAGGCTGATGGCCATACCGCCCAGCGCGAGCACGGGCACCACCAGGATGAACAGCGAGCACAGGATGACCTCGCGGATGCCGATGCGCTTGCCGAGAAACACGGGCGCGCGGCCGAGCAGAAGACCCGTCAGGAACACGGCGATGATCGTCAAGACGAGAATCGTGTAAAGACCGGTTCCGACGCCGCCCGGAGAAACCTCGCCGAGCGCCATGTTAAGCATCAGCACCAGGCCGCCTAAGGCCGTGTACGACCCGTGCATCGAGTTGGCGGCGCCCCCGGTGGTTCCGGTTGTCGCGGTGGCGAACAGCGTTGATCCGACAACCCCGAAACGCTGCTCTTTGCCCTCCATCGCACCGCCGGCGGCCTGAAGTGCGGTTCCGTGGGCCGACAACTCGAACGCGGTCACGGCGACATAGGCTCCGACGAAGAGCACGACCATGGTCGCGAGGATCACGTACCCCATCCGCTGGTCTTTGACCATCGTGCCGAACGTTCGCGGCAGCGCGAACGGGATCACGACCAGCAGGAAGACCTGGAACAGGTTTGTCCAGCCGGTGGGGTTCTCGAACGGGTGGGCGGAATTCGCGTTGAAGAACCCGCCCCCGTTGGTGCCCAGCATCTTGATTGCCTCTTGGGACGCGACGGGGCCGCCCGGAAGCAACTGCGTGCCGCCGTCCACGGTTGTGACCTGGGTGAATCCGGCGAAGTTCTGGATGACGCCGCCGGCGATCAGAACGATCGCCGCGAGCACGCAGAGCGGCAGCAAAAGACGCAGGGTACCGCGCACCAGGTCAACCCAGAAATTGCCTACGGTGCCTCCGCGTCGGTAGGCGATGCCGCGCACCAGCGCGATCGACACGCCCAGGCCCACGGCGGCGGAGACGAAGCTTTGCACTGTCAGCCCGGCCATTTGCACCGAGTACCCAACCGTCTGCTCCGGCACGTACGACTGCCAGTTGGTGTTCCCGACGAACGACGCGGCCGTATTGAAAGACAGGTCTGGGCTCATCGGCCCGAGGCCGAGTGAGTACGGCAGGAACGGTTGCAGACGTTCGAGCAGATACAGCATGACGAAGCCGACGGCCGAGAACACGAGGATGGCTCGCAGATAGGCAGGCCACGACTGCTCGCGTTTCGGGTCAACACCGATCAGGCGGTACAGGCCCCGTTCGACCTTCCAGTCGTCCGGCGACGTGAAGACCCAGGCGATGTAGTCGCCGAAGGGACGGTAAAGCAGCCCGATTGGAACGGCCACCGTCGCGAAGGCGGCGATGGCCGCGAGCCATTCCATCAGAACCGTCCAGGTTTGACCAGGGCGTACACCAGGTAGACGATCGTCGCCACGCCAACGATCGCGGCGATCACTTCCAAGACGATCACAGTCGCGCTAATGCCCTTCCGAGCGCACCGACGCCCACGAACAGTACGAGCGTGCCGAACACGTAGATCACGTCCAACACTGAGATCTCCATTCCTGATGACCATCCCACCGCGATGTCGTCTGAGCCATGGTAACCCCTCTTGGTGGGGGTGGGGGCGGGTACGCTGACGAGTGGTGACGTGATGAATGCCACGCGTCGATCAGAAGGAGCCACTATGCAAGACCTCACCGATCACGGCCCGAACCCCTACGTGCTGGACATCGAGGCGGCGACCCTAGAGAACCCGAACTTTCGCGCGACGCTGTGGACGGGTGCTCATCTGCAGTTGACCGTCATGTCGATTCCCGCGGGTGACGATATCGGCCTTGAGGTACACGAAGACCACGACCAGTTCCTGCGTGTCGAGAGTGGTTCTGGCCGGGTCCAGATGGGACCAACCGAGCATGAGGTCACCTTCACCGCAGAGGTGGGGCCGGACTCAGTGATCTTCGTTCCCGCCGGCACGTGGCACGACATCGTCAACACGGGCAGCGACGACCTCAAGCTGTACACGCTGTACGGCCCGCCCGACCACGTTCACGGAACGCTGCACCCAACCAAGCACGACGCCGAAACCGACCCGAACGAGCACTGAGGGAACGAACACCGAGGGGCTGTCGGCACGCAAGGCTTGTTGAGTTCGGCTGATGAAGCCGAACTCAGGCGACGAGATGCTTAGGCGTCCGGCGCGGGGTTGTCTTCGACGGTCTCCGCGTCGACGATTTCGGGCGCCGCAGGTTTCTTCGTCTCAGAACGAACGGCATCGGGGGCGGCCTCATCCTTCTTCGAGATGGTGGCCGTCTCCTCTTTGAACTCGCGGATCGCCTTGCCGGCGCTCTTTCCGATGCCCGCCAGCCGCGTGCCGCCGAACAGGAGCAGTGCCACGACTGCGAGAATCACCCATTCCCAACCTCCTAGGTTTGGCATGGCCTTCTCCTTTCTTGCGAACGGACGTAGTCTAGCGTTTCTCTGGAAGGTGCCTGGTAGCTGGCGCGGTTGCGTGACCAAATCCATCATGCCGCCGCGTCGATACCCGGTTGAACTCGTCAGGTGGGTCGCGTAGCCGACCGCTCGTGGTGGTTTTCGCGGGCCGGGGGCTGCTAGACGCCGGTGGGTGTGCTGGTCCCGCTGGTCACCGTGTCGGCATCCTCGGTGGACCCGGCCTCTTTTGCATCGACGTGAGTAACCTCAGGAGTGGCAGATTCCTTCTCTTTCGAGACGGCAGCCGTCTCCTCTTTGAACTCCCGGATCGCTCTGCCCGCGCTCTTTCCGATGCCGGCCAGGCGGGTGCCGCCGAAAAGAAGCACGGCGACAATTGCCAAAACTACCCATTCCCAACCCTCGGGCATCCCCAAGAGTGGCACCAAAAGCGCAGTATCTAGTGACATCACGGGGGCCGTCCTTCCACTGACAACACAAGAACTTTAGCTCCGATCGGATGCGGCCTGGCCAGTTCCCGTCGAGCGGCCCACCGGAGTACCACATCGCGAACGATGAGGACCGGGTCGAGTCGGGACGGGCCGCGCAGTACCGGTCGGTCAGGAACCTCGCTCGCGTGCCATTGAACCGACGCACGCTGGCGCGAAGAAAGCGCTGTCCGCTTCAGCCGCGCACCACGATGTCGGCGATGCCGCCTTGGTAGTAGCTGCCGACTTTCGGCAGGGACGTGAGGTAGACGAGCACGAACCGCGTCGTGGTCGGCGTGGTGGGTACCAGGGTGACGGCAGGGCTGGCGTCGGCCTGGCTCGCGACGATTGTCCAGTCCTTGACGGTTGCCACGGACGCCGTGCCGGCCTTGGGCACGCGCAACTCGACTGACGTCGGCTCGCCCACGAGCTTCAGCTCAACGGACGTGACGGGGGTGGCCGTCCCGAGATCGAGGACCAGACCGGTGCCCGGCTTGAGCCCGCCGTAGGTGGGTTTCGAGCGGTACCGCTCGGTCCGCCAAGCAGTCGTGTCTTTGCCGTCGATGGCGAGGCGGACGTCCTTCGGGGACTCGGCGTTGTCGCCGCCGTCGGCTTTCGGATCGAAATCGGCGATGCTCACGATGGGGACGATGGGGGCCGGCGTGGGGGTGGGCGTTGGCGCTGGCGTTGCCGGTGACGCCGCCGGGCTGCCAGCACCGAGGGCTGTGCCGAGGATCGCGCCGAAAACGAGCACCACGCCGACGATCAGGACGAGGGGGCTGACCCATCGCGGGTGCCGTCGCGCTTCCCCCGGGGCCGCAGGCCGCTTGGGCGGCGGGGGCACCGGCGTGAAGACCTCGGAGTGCTCGAGCGCGTCGGCAACGAAGCCCTCGTCCGCCTCATCAGCGTCGGGTGAAGCCGGCGTGGGTGCGTGCCCGTCGGTCGGTGCACCGAGACTGAGCAGCGGCACGCGACCCGAGACGGACAGCGTGGTGGGCGGCAGCGCCGGGGCGGGCGGGGCGATGAACGAGACCGGCCCTCCCTCGACGGGCATGTTCAGCCTGGTCCGCAGGTCTTGCGCGGCGGACGCGGAGCCCAGCACGAGAGACAGCGCGGTCGTCACGTCTTGTGCGGTGACCAGTCTCGTGGCATGCCCGCGTGGTACCGGGGACAGAATGCGGTCGACCACGTCCGCTGCCGCGGGAGCGACGCTCGGCAGCACCTCGCGGGCTGGCACGAGCGCGCCGTCGCGGACCGGCGCCAGCGGTAGGCCGAACGCGGTCTGTGCGTCGTTTCCATCCGTCTCCTGCGCACCGGGCCAGCGCGCGACCAGGCAGGCGTACAGCAGCGCGCCGAGCGCCTCGACGTCGCACGCCTCGTCGCGCCCTGAGACCGGCACGCCTTCGAGCGCGATGTTGACGAGCAGCCCGGTGATCTTGACGTTGCCGTTGGACGTGATGAGCACGGTCGCCGGGTTGAGGTGGCCATGGTAGAGGCCTTGCGCGTGGAGCCCGACGAGGGTATCGGCGATCTCGCGGACGACCCAACTGGCCTCGGCGCCCGTCAACGGACCGGAGGCGAGAATGTTGGCGAGCGTCTGGCCGGCGGCGTACTCGTAGATGAGGTAGGCGCCATGGACGCCCGGATCGGCGGGCACCACGTCGAGCACGCGCAGCACGCGCGCGTCGGTCGCGGCGGCGGCCCGCCGGGCTAGATCGACCACCTGGGCGGCTTCCGGATCGTCCGTCGCCAGCAGGTGGACGAGGACGGGCCGCTCCAACACCTCGTCGAACGCCCGCCACGTCTGGGTGGTTCCACGCTGCGCGAGTTGCTCGTC
>Ga0123357_10010105_pt1 | contig 11973 bp, 6 predicted proteins | sample TergutEmb28metaG_FD_89873 | JGI IMG/M metagenome (GOLD analysis project Ga0123357, IMG submission 89873) | Embiratermes neotenicus P4 segment gut microbial communities from Petit-Saut dam, French Guiana - Emb289 P4 | ecosystem: Host-associated > Arthropoda: Insects > Digestive system > Gut ...
CTGGAAATGGTTTTTTTGGGCCCCGGAAACAAAATCGAAAGCAAAAAACATTTTTTCCAGGTTTTGGAAAAACTCTTTTGGTGGAAAAAAGGGGCATAAAATCCTGAATCCTTTTTTTTTTTTTTTTAATCGTTTTCGGTGCGAGGCCTCTAACTCTCAGTTCTATTCTTTAATACGCCCCGCCCGTAAACAAATGACAGGAGTTCAGATCTGGCGAACGAGGAAACCACAATCCCCTGCTGACTACTATCACCGAAAACACTTACTAAACAGGACATAGAATTGCGTGATTTCAGGCTTCGGCCGCGAGGAAAATGAAATCTGCGCTCCTCTGGGGTATTAGGCAGTGTATGGTGGTAATTCCTTGCCGACGTTTCGGGACCACCTATCGGTCTCCTTCTTCAAGGGTCAAGAAATTTAAGAAAGATTTCTTCGCCCTTGAAGATGAGACCGATTTCTTGGATTTCTTGACCCTTGAAGAAGGGGTTGATAGGTTGTCCCGAAACGTCGGTAAGTAATTATCTGCATACGCTGCGTAATAATCCACAAGAGCGAAGATCTCAGCGCATAGAATTGTTTGGTCTGTGAGCTGTTCACCGCCTTGCTGAAGAGGGCATAGGCGATAATAAATAGATGTCAGAATGTATGCAAGTAATATCTGTGTTTTTATGGTCTCATAAAAAAAAACATGTCCAGTATTCCTAGATGCTCACGCAACACACCACACCATGCGCCAACCATATCGTCATGTAATAACTCCTCGTGGATGAAGATGGGTTGCCGCAGACCAGTACCTTTTACTCTGACATTTCACTTATACCCTGAGATGAAACCAGTCTTTGTCAGTACATAGGTACGAATGTGGGGTCTATTTCGTGTCTGAATTTAAGGCGGTGCTTCTTGCAGAACCAGCATTTGGCATGCAAGTACACTGTACAGAGACGATGTTGCAATATTATTCCCACTGCGACTGAAGATTGACTGACCTCATGACCCCAAACATAGAGTATAATTACATCTCTGTGACAGTTGTGTAAGCAGTTTGGTTAATTAGCCAAGTGTCATACGATATAGTAACGAAGACCAAGCGACCAGTGAAGTGGATCGGATAAATAAGGACTTCAATGTTAAAATGCACGTGGGTGTTTACTGGATATGAGAAATACATGAACGACAGTCAACACCTGATCAGATGGGTGACCGACTGGATCAGGGTCTCGATTTCAACCATTCGTCGGGTAAGATGCTGGAATTTTACATCGGATGAATAAATACTTAGACGTATGTAAACACTTAAACTATTTTTACAATTTAGCATTTTACATAGTGTAACTTCCTAGAATCTTAACCTACCACCGGTCTTTGAAATAAAAACCCGGATCTAATCGTTTACCTAAATGATCCGTTAGTTGTGACTCGTTCGTGAGCTTCGCATCGCTAGTACAGAATGGTCGATAGAGCATTAACAGTCTAGAAGACGTCATTTTCATTGACCTCGGTGTGAGAATTTACTTGGCTCAGGTTAGTGATCAGCGGTGGCTTCTTTTAAATACGGTAATGGGCCTTCGGGTCCCAGAACACACAGAGAAGCTTCGTGATTTGGTGAGCGGTTGCGATCTGCATGAGCCTGGAACTGTTGCATGAAGTTTCTGTAATTAGTAGTTTGAATTCTGCTCCATAGATGGAGCTTGTGCCGTGTACTTGTTTTCAAACTAATGACCTAGATGACTCCCCCAGATGCATGGCTTTGTTTCAAGCCGTCGTAGGCAGGGTACTGTGTGTTTCTGTATTTCCTACGTGACTCTCCCGTACGGGCGCATTCCCTTTCACTGAAATCGCATGAATTCAGGCGATATACTTGTTTGAACTCCGTTTGCCTCCTAGGCTAGGTCAGGGAATGTGTTCTTGCTTTGTATTAGACGAGCATCACTTATTTTTTTCTGATGATAGGCTTGCTAATCGTTCACTGCAGTTATGAAAGTTTAGAAATTATGGCTGCATTCAAGCTGTCTTTTTTGTGTTATTCTCATATTACGTATCAAGTAGAATCTGTATGTTTTTCTTTGTGCATAATATCCAATAGACACTCTTTCGAAAGAAATGTTTTAGAATCATTCCAAGGAGCAGATAACCGCTTCCCCCAAGAACAAGAGTAGAAAGCGCGGGGTACAGACTACCGAGTCATTATTTGCGATATTGCATCTCACAATTCCCATTGCTTGGGGCGGTCTGTACATGGTTGGTCAATTCTTATCCTGTGCATTAAGTAGAAGTTCATGACCAGCTTCACACTCCAGCTGTTTTATCTCAGGCGAAATGGTTCCTGGTGCAGGAGTTCCTCAGACTGGTTCCTCTGTCGGGAATCGAAGCCGGTCGTGAAGCATTTCTACCACTACTGACTGCGCTGTATCGGCTGATTTTGTAATTACACATAATTTATAATGGCAACTGTAATTTAACTTTTCAGAACGCCTCTGAAATGAACGACGTGCTGTTTCGAGTGCATCGCGATTAGGAGATAGTGACTGAGTGCGGGGGGGAAGTCTGTTCTCCCAGAGCGCCATTTCACCTAAGGTCAAATTGGCCACACCCTCAGGGAATAAAATGATTTTGCTGTGGGTCAGAGCCAGTTAATTACAAAACAGATAGATGTTGTTAGAGGATATGGAAGCCCCTTTCCAGCGGAATATTAGGTCAAAGTGTTTCTATGCACGCCATGAAGCATGTGTGGGTGGAGATGTATAGCTGCATTCATTGTTATCCATCAGCTGGAGCTGTACGGTCAGCTTCACGCTCTGGAAACTTGATCCCCATTAAATATCCTCATTTACCCAGAGGAGGGTGGGTGGCCTCAGAACCAGTCTGGACCCTTTGGACAAAAGACAAATTCCTTGACCTTGAAAGAAATCGAAACGCGATTCGTCTGTTGTCCAGCTTGTGGCTTAATCGCCGCACTGACTACGCTATTCTAGCGTTCTCTGAAATATAAAATGTTTGGAAAAGCCAGGCTTCAATTGCTAGAACAGAGGGCTCGCTTGGAATGTATGTACGTAATTTTTTTTGTAAGTTTTTTGCCATGTGTAGCTAGAGTCCTTGCAATTACTCCATACCCCTTCCAAGGAGTCCTTCCAAATGCCTGAAAGGTTAACAGTTTCTTAACGAATTCTTACTAGCAACCGGCCGTAGAGCCTAATGCTTGAAAATTGAAGAAGGAGCTACGAAAATAAAATATTACAAGAAATATTTTGACAATATTTCTTGGTCTGTTAGTTTCTTTAAGTACCATTTTAATTAAAAAAATCTTATAATATTGAATGGGAAATGATAAGGTCGTGAACGGAAGGACTTGGGGAAGTCTGGTACTGTTTGGTGGTACTTAACAAAACATACGTGGAGGAGATGAGGGACAGTGGAATAAAAATATCAGTTTATTATCTGAAAATGAGGTGCCTAATGCCTTCTTTGGTGCTGCATTCTTAATTTGCCTAAAAGAACTGAATTATTTTAAAAAATATATCGGGTCTGTACTGTTTGAGAGCGGATCATTCCAATGAAAGGTCTATATTACATAGGGGACTATTCTACATACAGACCTGTATTACGTGTAGGCCTATAATAGAGACCGGCCTGCATCACATACAGGCCTGTAGCAAAGGGAGGTCTTTGCTACATAATAATAAAAAATTATTCTTATTCTTCGAATTTTCCGTGCAATCCACAACAACACGCAGATAATCGAACCAAAGACTGGTAGAATACAGAACCGACACCACACAGCCCCGACTTTCGTTCAATATGTTATTGTACATTGTACCTAGTAGTAGCCGCACGTTCTAGGGCTTGGGTCTGCGGCCGTTCGCCTGCTGGATTTACAAGTTCGAATCCCGCCGGGGATATGGATGTCTGTCTGTTGTGGATGTCATGTGTTGTTGTCAGGTATGGGTCTCTGCGCTGAGCTGATCGCCCGTCCAGAGGAGTCCTACTGATTGTGGTGTGTCTGAATGTGATCGTGACGCCTCTGTAATAAGAGGCCCTGACCCACTAGGGGTTGTTGCGCCATAAAAAAAGTACAATATACTTTCTTTACGACTTGCTAAGAAACTTTCTTCTAAGGACTTCCCTTGACGAGAGAAATCTCTGTGACAGCTTGTGTGGTCACCGGAGAGGCACGTAGTCTCAGTTTCAATGTGGGTTCAGTGAGTGATTGAGTTCAGATTGTCGCATCTTAGTCCCTGGGAAATAGACGCCGGTGTCGGTTTAATGGAAGGGTGAATTCGCCCTACAGTCAGTGTGGACGCGGTATCGAAACCCGCTTGTCCAGGTTGGGTCGAGAGGTAACGATTATAACAATGGATACTCTACCGCCTCCAGTAATTTAAATCATGTCGTTACTGTCTCCTTGCATATATTTTCCGTCATTACCTGTCATCCTGCCATTCGGCACTAGACAGTCTATGTCAGTCGATGTCAAGTACAAACCCGTCAGTTTAGTAACGCACGTCTTTGACTAGGCTCTCCTGGACTCAAAATATTCAAGTTCATCTTCCAAATGTGCCTTCGTAGGACAGCTGCCTTCCCATTGGTCATGTTCATCTCATGTTACATTCATGCTCAATATTCCTAAGTACAACACATTTCAACGAAATGAATTAGTATTAAAGCCACCTTAGTGAACACGCATTGCTATAAAATGCCCATTTGTCTCAAGTAAGATAATGGACTACGACAAAGCGCAGTGGCGACTTCTTTATTGTATGTTCAAAGCATAACATGAATGCCTACAATTCTCTGTAATTTTTTTTGTTTGAAAATGTAATTAGTACATCGGTTAAATACAGACATTTGAAATGATTGCTTTATGCATTAAATGTTAGTTAACGTACTCTAATGGATTGTGAATAAACATTAATCAGGAATTTGTGTGGTAGCGTGTTTGTGTAGTGTGTGAGCGTGAGTTAATGGCGTGTCAACGTCTATGTTTAGTTGCGCCTGTGTGAAATTAAAATGAAATGTACATACCCAGGGGCAAAATTAAAACGTTGTACACATAGCTGTATGTCGGGCTATAAAAGGCTTGAGTGTGTGGTAGCAATCTATCCATTCTAAGGCACTGTGGTAGATTATAAGGCTTCTAAAATTGAGCTCCGTTATGCTTTCGATATAGTCGTATATACCGCGATGTGCAACATTCAGAGAATCTACATTCTGCCCACAAAGTGTATTTATGTGTTTTGTATGGATCTCAGAACAAATAGCAGGTATTTCCCCATGTTGCATTAATTATCTTCAATAATAACCGGGGAATATATTTACTGCGCAGTACGGGGTGCATCTTTATGTACAATAGGCTAGTTTTGTCTTTAAATGACCGTGCCATGGCTTTGGTTGTTAAGCTCTGGCCCTTCACAGCGGAGAACCAGGTTTGATCCAAGGTGGGTCCGTGTGAGATTTGTGGTGAACAGTGGCATTGGAACAGGCTTTGTCCCAGTAATTCTGTTCTCCCCTGTCAGTTAGTCCCTATATTCCACATGTGTTCCATACTATCTTTATACACATGCTGCTCTTACCAGGAGGACAAAAGGACGACGTCTGCGAACGCTTCAAAATGGATAGACAAGTATTTTCAATGTTTTCTTCTTGAAAGGGTTAATGCAGAGATGCAAACGAGATTATGTTTCTGGACTGAAAAGGTAATGGTTAGAATTAGTATAGTAGATAGACTGTTTTGTGTAGCCGGACCGAGCACTGCAGCTGGTGGAATCATCGGTTGATGCGCAGCTGCGATGTCGTCCGCTCTACGGACAGCTGTTCGGCCATAAAAATGCATTCTTTAGAAGCGATTGTGGTGTTTATGGTAATGTAACGACAACCAATTCCCTAGTTACACTTTTCAATTATCTTGTAAATTTGCTTTTCCTATTGAAAGCCGCGGGTTCCTATACATACCACACGCTACAAGATAAAGGGATTCACTGTTTCGCCACACAGTGTGTATGTGTTTCATATCGTTTTCACAGGAATGAGCGAATATTTAGCTGTAAAAGATTAACTGTTTCTTCTTTATCATGGACAAGTATTATGTTCTGCGTGAGGTAGTACCTGAAATTTTATATATAACGTATAAATTAGATGAAAGTCTTCCTAGGGTGTTCTCGGTGATTAATTTCAGTTAGGCTTACTAGGGATGATTCATTAATGTCTATAATTTGAATATCTCACTTACTTTTAAGTCCAGTGCTATGTGATTCAAACAAGAAGCCAGACAACTGACAGTTTGTTGCGCCGAGATATGCGGAGTTACAGGGTTGCGAAGCTGGCCAGATATTTGAATTCGGCTCTCGCACTTTGTGATGGTAAGAGTACTGCGGAGCGAGTCGTACTATGATTGATGAAGAGAAATATGTAGTAATCTGCACTGCCCTGAAATTGTTCGTTGTTTTCGTCATAACCTGTTGACTTTATGTCTGATTTATTGGAAACACGACGTCATTCAGACATGAGATTATAGTATCATCTCCAAGATGGCGACTTTATGGACCTTCTGTCAAAATACTCTTCCTGCAGTCTCCAGTTCTCATAATTGTCCATACCCTCAGTATTCAGTGTCTTTAGCGAACTAGGTCATTGACATAATCGCAGCTTTGTGCAAACTGCATTAACTTTTGGTCGTTTAGAACTTACAAATAGTGAAACATTTTGGAACATTGGCTCAAAGGCAAGCTAGGCTTACAGCTTAAATTTCGACTCCTTGCCGCCATAGTTTGTCTACTCCGAGTTTCGATGTAAAACAATAAAACAATAAGGACTAGTCTGTTCGTTCCCACATGCCAAAAATGAAGATAAAGGAAAATCAAAGTTTTGTATCGCTCTGGCCCAATAGGATTCATACAAGTAATCCCACTACTCTCTACGTCAGTTACACGATTTACAAGATTTGAAATTGTTGCCAGTGCGCAACGAATTATAAATGCAAGGAATCTTCGCCATGCTGTTTGCTTGAGCGTTGTTGAAGCGTGAGAAGGCAAACTGTTCTTAGAAACTGAAGAGTCACTACAGGCAGTCCGGGTTGCGTAATATGTAGCTTATGTTAACTTGGACATGCGTAAAGAATTCTGAGTTACAGAAAGTTATATTATATATACGTAATATTTATTTTACTTTATTATAAATACTGTAATTATAAGTGTATTTTACTTTGTGTGTTTCATATAAAAAGCTGATAGAAACAACAATTTAAATATGTACACTGACATTGTAAAAACACCCACATTTACTGATGAGGTGTCGTAAACAAGCGGGAGCGGGATCAGTACCTCTGTAAGTAAACTTCGGGTTACGTAAAAGTTTCAGGAAAGGAACCCTTACGTAAGTCGGGAACTGTCTGGATACGGTTACGGGACCCCGGTAGCCTTAGCGCCGGCTTTCAGTGTTCGACTAATAAGTTTTGTTTACTTAGTAGCAGCGGGCTCAACGTATTTACAGTAATTACTTGTGAAGCAGAACAATAAATTTAGTGACTCTCAATTGGGCGTTAGTTAAATAGTAATTGCTTTTTGGACTAAGCTTACTGGAGCTTATCAGACTAATGCAATTAAGGTAAAAGATAAGAAACTAAAGAATTAGTAAGGAACCGTGTCATCATACATGAAATGTGTGTTATTTCCTTAAATCACCAATACACAGCAACTTATTACCCAGCATGCCTTCGACTTATATCATGCCAGAGGTCAAAGATCCAACGTCTAATCCGCCCTGAACAAATCAAGGTATCAAATCCCATCACCGTACTACAAGTCGGCACTCCGCAAGCTAGGCAACATTTGTTTATATGCGAGTGAGAGTGGACAGGTACACGTAGAATTCTCCACTTGAACACACAGGATGTTCATATTAAAATATCGACATAATTTTCTAAAATTGACAAAAATTGCTGTTGTGTGTGGATTATACACAAGGGGCACAAGCCACCACTGACTGTAGTAAAAGCAGTGCATCGCGTACTATTGAATGAATTGTATAGCGTAAGGTCATACTGGAGGAGGGTTCAACGACGTCTGCAGAGCTAACTCCTCCCCTTCTCTCAGACCGTCGGCCCAAAACCCCTTAGAACTCCAACCCCGCCATGCCGGCACCGACAGAGCCAATCCTGTTGTGACACCCCCGTATCATCCTGACTGAAAACATTGCACTTGTCTCTTGTGCTTGCTGTGTGTCACAGTCGTATATAAGAAAGGTCTATGTTTATAATAGCATTATTAAGACATTTTCGTGCTAAGTATTTAAACATCACTGTTCCCTGTTGTTGTAAATGGGCAGTACGTGATCGTCTAGACAAAATTATTTTCGTACCTTTGGTCATACTTTCCGCGTGCGCGCGCGGGCGTGTGTGTGCGTGTCCGTGCGCGCCCGAGTGTGTGTGTGTGTGGGGTGGGGGGTGGGGTGACTCTGGATGTGTTCTAATAACTTATTAAATAATTGAGAAATTTTAACCCTTACCCTGCTAACGTGGAGAATATGGTGAACACCTAATAATGCCAGCAGATGGCAGATGGGATCTAACTCGGCATTTAAAGGGCTAATGTAACTTTGCATTAATATAATATTGTCAGGGGCTACTTCACTTAGACTAACTGGTTTTAAATTACCTACAATAATGGCAAAATGGTAACCATAAAAATGTTGAGGTCGAAACAAATAAAGAATAGTTTTTCGAAGGGTATGAAACGACATGGCGTCTGTGCGAAAGCTACACATATTTAAAAGTGCGTGTAGTGTTGCGATAAGCATGTGAAATGTCAGAATGGGAAAAGATCTTAAAGGCACTTAAAATCATGCTTCAGATCTATCAGTGTTAGAAGTCGTACTAATGGTGGCGGTGAGAGGTTTTGAGTTCATTTTCGACACCTTTATTATAGATATATTGGATATTATTGCAAATAATTACAAGCAAATATACACGTGCATAGCTGCCTTTTTAGGTCATTTATGGGTGGAAGCAATAAGAAAAATGAACGTCGTAATTTTTTTCTGTAGGCTACAAGACTGCAGTCTTCTGGGATGTGATCCGGTGCACACTTTGGTAGAAATTGTCCGAAATTTCGCGGTCTTCTGCCCAGGATACTGATGTACATGTGTTCGTGAAATATCTGTATCTTCCTGACAAACTGTACAGCGCCACATCCCAGAAAACGATACTCTGCGCTGTCATCACCTGAGTACCTCAAATATTGCATCTTTTACTGGCTTCTTGTACTTCATTTAACAAGGTTCCGTATTTGAGTAAATGAAACCTAGGTCTTACAGTTTTTAACGTACGTAATTTTCGTGAGTACTCGTGTTCATATCAAGCTTGGGTTCTCTTGCTGCCTTGATTCTGTAACAAGTTTCTCCACGTTTGGTTCGTCTTCGATCATTTGCAAAAATATAACCTACACCTACTTGTACGAGACTCGTCTTTTAGGTACATTACCTTGGCAGTCGTGTTGACTCTCCATAGGCCTACACATTACAAACGTTTCCCTTCTAAACTCACTGAAACCTAACGTTTAGGACTGCTAGTTTGTTCAGGGTGTTTACCTTCACTTCGTTCACAGAAACGCAGGGGTGCACAGATTTTCAAAAATTGAGAAGGCGCCAAATGGCGACATGCAGAAATTCCCACACTGAGGACCCAGAAATGTTAGGTGCCACCGTATAAAATTTAATCGCTCTGGCGGGCGACCTGGTGCCCAGGATTTGTGCACCCTTGCAGCAACTTTATTTTCATTTCCGATAAATAACATTTCTCTCTCGTGTTCGCGTATATGCATACGTGCTGAAAGTCCTCTCTGAATATGATAACGAGAAAACAAAACAACAATCGTTAGGTGTAGTGTATCCACATTTGATATAGTTGGGCCTTAATTTTGGAGGGAAACCACCATACCTTTACCGTGAGTTCTGAGCGCTATTGCACTATGCTGCTGACGTTTCTAGTTTGGAACTGCGAAGAGTTAGCCAAAGGATGGGATACTTTTTTAACAGGATGTTGCAAGGCACCGTGCGGAGATGCGAACCATGTCTTTTCTTAGGAGAATGTTTCCAGGCCCCGGAAATTAACGATTTGGCGATATTCCTTGGCCAGCACGTTTCCCGGACTTGACAGCCACAGCCCTTTTCCTGTGTGTGTGCAGCTCAAGTCTAAAGTATATGCAGCTGGCCTTCAGTGCACCAAAAACTAAAAGTTGGCATTACGGAGAGGAATAGAATAATTGATGCCGCTTTATTGCATCGAGTTGTGTAGCACTTCAAAGGGGGGTTGCGACAATATACAGAATGTCATGGGATCATCTGGAGAAGGTAATATTTTAAAGTAAGTTATGAACATTAAATGGCTATCACAATGTTAGTGATACCTTGAAATATTTGATATTTGTGTGACCGTGCGTCATTGATACAATAATATAAACAGCCAACTAGATGCAAAAATAATAATTTTATTAATAATTAAAATCAGCTCAACATGTTTCGGGCGATAATTTCGCCAATCCTCAGGAGCACTAGACTGTGTTTACAACTTGTGGTATAAAGCACCGACGATGCTGCCTGCTGGTTACCATTATTAATAAAATTATTATTGTTGCATCTAGTTGGCTGTTTATATTATTGTACCTGAAAATATATAATTTCAATACCATCACACTGTCACATGCCACTTTGTGCATATGCGCACTTTGTGTCTGTCAGTCTGTACAATTCTCTGTATTAGTCTTTACTGCTGCTGAAAGAAAATATCAGAGAGTCCTGTCTTTAGGGCATTTTGAAGTTGTTGCAAGACACAGGGCTGTAACATAAATCGGCGATGGTTTTTGTTGATGATCAGTGATGTTTTTCTTATGAACAATAGCGCCTTCCCATTTCTGTTACATTCCATGCCACTCTTTACTGTCGGACTGTTGTCTTAACCGACATTGAAGGAAGTGCCCAGAATTTGAAATTAGAATTGCCGACGAACAGGGAGAAAAGAGTCGATAAAACACAATGTAATCTGTCTTGTGCTTGTCTGATTTCTCCCGGAGGCTATGCCTTTGGCTTTCTAGCACGATTTGAAATGTCTTGAGCTGTAACATGTACGTGTGTATAAATAATAGACGTACCGATATGAACAGCTCAAGAAAGTGTATTAATTATCTGTTGAACATTAATAGGTGAAATAATTAGTTATTAGAAACAATATTTACCAGTAAATGCCAACTATTTTATCAGTGAAAGAATAAAATGCTAACTATGATATTTTTGTGTTGTCTATTTTACTGCCCTGTGAGTGTCTCGATTGTAGGGTGATTGGTCAATGACAGATTGGAAAGTATTGGAAAGGAAGCAATCATCATTTATTCGAGGTACAATGCAGACGTTGTTATGAAGAGGTTGAGAAAAACTCGAAGAAATTCGGATGTTCCGGCGGAGATTCTAACCTAACCTATTCCAATTGCTAGTCCAGTCACTGCTACTTCAGCCTGCTTGTTCACGTAGAATTACTTATGAAACAAGCCAAATACAGCAGTTGTTCGAAGAGACGTGTCTTTTAGCGGTAAACCCGTCATCATAGATGAATGGCGTCCTTACTACACAGACATGTAACATGCTGTAACATTTTCAACCTATTTTTGTGACGGATTCGTCCAAGACGAAAGACGTGGAATAATGAGAGGTGTTGCATGCAGCAAAATATTTTTATCGTGTCAATGAAGGAGATCTGGAATTGCTTAGCGGGTCTAAAAGCATATGTATCCTGTGACGTGTTTGCTACTGTGACACGAAACGCTCTGAATCGCAATTATTTATACTTACTTACTGCATGGTGCAGAGTCCTCCTTCAGAAGCTAACTGGTTTGCAGCTAGTCAAGAAATTCCCCGCATTTCACGGAACCCGAAGGTTCATTACCACACTCACAAGCGTCCGCCACCTGTCTCTATCCTGGGCCAGCCCAATCC
>Ga0123357_10010106_pt1 | contig 11973 bp, 7 predicted proteins | sample TergutEmb28metaG_FD_89873 | JGI IMG/M metagenome (GOLD analysis project Ga0123357, IMG submission 89873) | Embiratermes neotenicus P4 segment gut microbial communities from Petit-Saut dam, French Guiana - Emb289 P4 | ecosystem: Host-associated > Arthropoda: Insects > Digestive system > Gut ...
TGTTTGTACTTTTTATATTTTTAAACAATGCCACCGGGCGACAGTCCATTTGCAGTTGAATAATAATAATAATAATAATAATAATATGGCCCTGGGGCCGACTCAGCCTCTAACAGAAATGAGTACCAGGAGCATTTCCTGTGGGTAAAGGCGGCCGGTGCGTAAGGCTGACAACCTTGCCAACATTCTGTGCCGTTGTCATGAAATTTGGGAACCTTAACTCCTGGAACCCTCTGGGCCACTCCAGGGCTGTACCCGGACTGCTTTTCCTTTACTGTGGTAAAATGTGGCTAAGGTCTGAACTAATTTTCTAGCACGAACTGACAAATTTTTCACCTTGAAAGGTGAAAATATGAACTGGAACATTTTAAAGTGGCCATGTACATTGCTAGCACATTTTATCAAATTTTCGTAACTCTAAATTAATCCATGACTAGTACAACAGATTTATTACGCATTTAAATAGTCTAAATCCTAATGACGGCCAAATGTCACCAGTTTGCTGTTACATGCAATATATTATTATTATTATTATTATTTATTACGGCCGTGTAGCAGTGAAAATTATCAGAATGCAAAAATACGTTGAAAACAACAGACTATTGTCAAACTGGTGACATGTATCAGAACATATATTTATAGAAGTGTTGTAGAACTACATATGGGATATCGCGGAATTCAGCCGCTTCTCTTAGCCCGAAGCACAAACTCTAAATCTTACCTTATCATGAACTGGAGAACAATGAAAATAAAGTACATTGGAAATTTACAGGCACCTTTACACATTCAACCAGAAATTGTTAGAGGACGAAATAAATAAATAAATAACAATTTCTAAGCTCAAAAAAGGCATTCACACTGATATTTTACAGCAAGTGGAGTATAAGACTTCTGAAAGATGTTCGTGTATCTTAAGAATCAACTTCATTAAAGTTACAACGAAATAAACAAGGTATTATCGCACCTGTTAAGTGTTACTATGAAAATATGTTTGCTTTCGGCACGCAAAGCTTCTTCTGAAACGTGCTCTGTAAGTGGGTCCACACGTCTCAAACAAACGCACAGTCGAGTAGTTGCGAGAGACGCCGACTGAAATTCAAGTGTCTGTAAGTAAATATAATGTTATTTTGTTTCTGTGGTGCTGCGGCCAAACTGAAGGCTTGGGTTGCGTTTGTTGAGGTTCCTAGATCGCACACAGACAGAGAAACGTGTCTTGTAAATTGGAGATAAAAACATGTGAGAGTTTTCATGCCACAGTAAGGATTAACCTGGTTTCAAATATAAAATACAATTCAGTTCTTGGGTCGAATATTTACTGAAAATAAAATTAGAATACTGTTCACAGTATATTATACAAATAAATAAGTTTACTTATGCATTTCACAATATTCTACAACACACCACATAATTACAAACGTTAAAAGCCTGTTAAAATAAAGTAATATTCGGCACACGGTTCCACCACTCACAAACAGAAAGCTAAATGCCAAAGTCAGATAATGTACTTATACCGTAACATTGAGAAGCGTTCGAGTGATTATTCTTTCGTACATAATGGATCAAACATTGTGTTGTATCAGTCTGAGTTTGTAGTTTTCTTACAAGTTACGGTATAACCATGAGAAGTGTAGGTTTTAAGACTGTCGTCTAGAGAACTGCAATTTCTTACAAAATTTATAATATGTACTGTTTCTTGAAATCGTCATGGAACGTAAAATATATGTAATGCCCTCTTCTATAAATTATTCAATAAAAGTTCACATTTTAAATATAATTTTGTCATATTTTATTGCACATGTACGTTTGGTTAATGTAAAATATCCGCCTTTTTATCAAATTTTATTAATTGTAGTAATTTCTGGACAAATCTTCGAAAACTATGTTCCATGAAAACCCTCGTTGGCAAACGATTTGTTTCTGTCAGACACAATAATGGAGGGACGGACAGACAGACAGACAGACAGACATACATTTGCTAATATTCCATTTACGCAATTTGTTGTCAGACGTAAATTAAAATGAAATTTCTAGAATGATTTTCGAAATATCCCCCAAAACTTCCGGACAAGTCTTTCACTGCCGGGATTCAGTTGGATAGAGAGACGGACTGGTTGAATATAATAGCAAAATTTCACAATTTTGGAAGGCTATTACACATACGTTTCAAAAGGACAGATAATCTAAGAAATGGCTGTCTATTTGCAAGCCGAAGAGCCAAAACCACATTATCTTCGGTCAGGTCAACACAGCTACGCACCCTGTCCATTGGCTGACATAAAGTTTTTCTTTTCGGAAAGCCCCGATTTCAATTCCCAACATGAGAGTCAGTCATTCAGAATTTATTTTTGTGTTTCCTGAAAATATTCACTCTTACATCACTTCCACTGACTTTCTGACACTTCCAATTTATTACAAGCTACAGAATACACAGTGAATTGAAGAAATACTGTGTGCACAAAACATTCTAGTTTTCTTCTTAATGTGTGAACTCAATGTAACAGTGAAATTATACAGAGCAGCCTGCATGTCGTTGCTGACTCACATTTCTTCACAAATCAAAACAATTCGTTTTCTTGCATTTTGGTTAATATCTGTACCATTGTACAACAAAATATATGTACCAATGTTAGTTTATTAAAGGCAAAATTATGTAGGAAATTAAAAAAAATTGTCTGAATGTAACATGAAACATTGTCTATGAACTTGCTTGAAACGTTCTGTCCGCCCAGATTTTTGAACATGAAATTTTACACAGGACGAAGCGAAGAAAACTTTACTGACTGGAAATGGACGTAAAGTCTTCTTTCTGCCTTTATCCAATCAGATCATTGTGAGAACAGCCGATGTAACATAACTGTGCGTCACTATGTTCTTTTTGCGAAAGGTAAGAAGGTGCAAAGGCAAATTACATATCTCATGTTTTCCTTCATTACAGGAATTAAAACCAACATGTTGTTGATTTTATTCTTGGGTCTAATCGCCAACGTAACGTTGCTTTCTTGCGACTGCGACGTTGGAACTCTGAGACTGAATGATTTTGATTGGAATAAGATGGGTGTTATTGCATTCACAAGCTTCCTGTAAAATAAGCAGCTGATAAAACCGCTGCTTGGATAGTTTTCATTTGTGGTTCCATTAACGGATTATCAATAGAGCGTATCTGACCTACGTTTCAGTAATTGAATGATTTGTGAATAACTATTTGTAATGATTTAAAGGAAACCACCGTATTACAATTAAAAGTGCAAGTCAGTAGTTTCATGCAAGGTTTGTAATAAGACATTAGGAAACCAAATGGTACACATAGGTGATTTATAGTAATTGCAAAGTGCGAGTGTTTGCTTCGATATTTATTCCGTACAGCGTCGAAATAATTGTTTAGAATTTTACACATTGCAAGCAATTCAATATTAGAATATTCCTTTAAAATATGTAGAGAGAATTAAATTTCCTTTGGAAACTGTCTAGCGTATAGTGTATTATACATAAATGCATTTGAACTTTTATCAAAATGTCTCGTCATTTCTTCTTAAAATGAGAATTATTTCAATCGAAGATTGTACAGGGAACACAGAGGCACATTATATGTTCAATCCCTTTCGATAATATTGCGGCAAAGAAGTAATAACAAATTATACCGCAGATTCTACAAAACACACTCTCTGATTATAAAATATTTAATGACTTTAGACAGCAACAACGTTTACTTGAACGCACTTAAATTTCAAGTTGTAACTTCGTAGTGTCTCCTCTTGTAGTCCCAATCGAGACTGGAACCAAAACTCCATTTCCAGTTGCTCACTTTGAAGGCTGATCCAGTACTCTCCGCACAATTATATGTTCTGCAGAACTGAATTCAAACTTCTGGATATTTTAAATGAAAAATTTAAGCAGTTAATAAATGTACAATCTTTCAAAATTAATAAGTTCCACTAACCACATTCTGTCATAAATTTTGTTTTCTCACAGGTTTCAGGCCCCCGACCTTGGTACGTGCTGTTTCACTTCTCCAATGATATTGAAAACGACATTGACTGCTTTAAAATCACAAATTCACGGCCGAAGGGTAACTTTAGCTTATTAACTGTTGAAGCTTATGTCATCAGGTGGGTTCACAATTTCCACTCTTTCTTCACTGCAATTTGATACAGTAAATCTATACAATGTGTTAGCTGGAATTCATATTCAAAAAGATTTATGGGCGATAAATAATGTGGCTTTATAGCAGGATTTTACTGTAATTAATTTTAATAATTATACACGTTTTGGTCTGTTAATATATTTAGCCCAGTAGTGTCTTGATTGACAGAAGTCACAAATGTTGCGACTATAAATCTGCCGAATTTAATGTCACTTGGGAGAGTAGAAAAACTTTGAAATCAATTTTATATTGAAACAGATGTTCTTTTTTATATACACAACTACATTCAGAAAGAAATCTACAGTACTATTTCAATACACAGATGTATTTACTAACAGTTCAAAGATGGCGCCAATTTGGATTTCTAGTATACTGACATCCAATAGAACACTTAATATGGTTGTATGAAATTATGTTTTCAGATATTGCCATAGGGAATCTACGTGCTTCATAATGTTACCAACTCTTGAACTCCAATGTGCGGTGTATGAAATTCAACAGTTCGCTGGACAGTTCTAAGAGATTATAAATACACGGTGTAATGTGCTCTTAATTTAATTTTATAAGTTTAATTAAATGAAATTGTAGGAGAATGTCCGTTGCCTGTAGCTATTTATAGGCACAAATGAGTAACTGACACTAGACTAGAGTGAAAGTTTCATTTTCAAGTAACCCAAGTACAAACTTTTAAAGCTTGTTAAAACATCTCATGTAATTCGATGGGTTATTTATACTGTGCTAAAAACGTCACTGTTGCCAACAACTGAAATGTTAGTATTTTGTAGTTCCATGTACTGATGTCGCCGTCTCCCAACTGTTACATTAAAATGTGAGAACCTGTCACTATAAACGTCGATATTCATTTCTATCTCTAAGCACATAATGCTTCAGCAATGGCTGAGTTTTTTTATGATTAAGACAGAAAAATGGAACTTCTTTAATTTCGTCGGAACTTTGAAATATTATTCAATACAGAAGAACAGCAAATGTTTGTGTCACACATATTGCTTAAGAAAAATATAATTCTTTTGTTTTAATTTTAAAACTCTCTTTATTTCTCTGTTATTCAGGACGCAAAAAACAAGTGGTGAAATCTTCAATACAATTGGGTTGTCTACATTTTTACATATAACACTTTCGTCTAATTTTCATCTTATTACGTTTTACAGCGGAAAACGTCACATTAAAACATATCGCTATACAACAAACTGGAAGAGTAATGGATATTTCGAAATTTATCACCCAATGCGTACGTATAAAGTAAAAGATTTGTCGAACAGCACAATGGTATCATCCGGAAATTGTAATGACTAATGATCACAAATCGTTTTATGTAAACGCCAGATATTGTGGAAATAATGAGACATATTGAGAATTTCACTTGTCAGTGAAAATCAGATGGAAAATAAATGTTTCTCAGACATTCAATATTTCACACACTTTTCGTTTTATGAAAAGTTTAACTCAATCCACATATTTACGAGGACGCTGTTTGTTCGAACTCTGAACTGGAGTTGGCTTTTGTGATGGGGTGAAGACTGCTTAGCTACACAGCGCTCATTATTCTACATTATGGGGTTAAAGAATTTACGAAATGGGATATGGTTAATTTGCATAACGGGCAGAGAAATGTTGAAGGCACTTTAAAATCTGTATGCACGTAACCTAAATCTGTAGGCTGATTTGTGAGACAAGAAAAGTGAAGAGAGAATAAATGCATGGAAACGTTTGAAGTAGAAAAAATTGTTGAATGCGATTAATATGGCACAGAATATTAAACAATTTAAGAACTCAGATTTTATTTATTCTTTGTTAACATCAATGTGTCCTTAAAAAGCCAAAAATTTGAACTGCATTTTAATAAAGTTTTACTGGGTGTTAAATTTGCATAATTTCCTATCAGCACAATCAACCAAATAAATTTATATTCGTGCTCTGCGTGGTTCAGGTTCAAATCTTGACAGACACTAAAAAAAAAAATAAAATTTTCGAAGTTCATCAAAAGCAGGGAACCAAATTGTCACAAATATTAACTTATAAGTAAAACACCAAATATTATTATATACAAATATTTTCAACAAAATGGTACTGCTGAAGTTGATGATGTGTCCTACAAATTACGCAATATCAACCCGCTTCACATAAGGTATTCCCAAAATTTACGTGTAAGTTTTAAGAAACTCCCGTACACAATAACATTCAATTATGTCACTTTTGCAGCAATGTGGAATGGTGAAGGCTACGTCATAGCAGTCGACTACAACCGTTACGTCATTATGAAGCACTGCTCCTTAAGCAAACGTAAGCACGTGCCTTATGAATGTTTTAAATGCACGTATGACAAAATGAACTATATAATGCGCTTCGCCCATTCCTCGGAATTGACTACTAGTTTTTTTTAATGGCTGTTCTTATATCCATCCGTCCGACCGTCCTTCCACCTGCATTGAACATCTGGTCTCAGAATAGTTCTATCAAAATATATATTACAGACCTTTTCCAAAAACTGCGGAAAAATTAATGCTTTCTCTAATTTGAGAAGAATAATTGGTACGTTAAATGAACAAATATATTCTTTATGAAAAATCACTGAATTCTTCTTCGAACGAGAATCGTTTTCAAAGCAAATTGTAGACAAAATAAAAAAAAACCGCATTTTGTGTTTAGTAACTTATCTGAAAATTGTGCCTTTCGTTACATAATGCTGATGAATTTCAACATTTCCTTATCGCTACCAAATGCTATGTATAGCCACAGTGTGTATTTGTACTGAATATCTAAAAGGGAGGAAGGGAATATGGGGAAATGTACCGGAGGGTGGAAAAGTTGGGGAGAGAGGCGGTGATGGTAGAAACATGAAAATATGTCATTAGTCACAGTTAGTCTATTACACATAAATAATATTTAAGTCTTACAGCCGCTGGTAATCTGCTTGCAGTGTATGTTTATGTGGGGTTTCGAAACAAACACCCTGACGAAGCGACAATAAAGGACGTTCTGAAGGAGTTGCAAGACAACAACGTAGATGTCAAGAAGCTGGCGAAGTCGGGGACAGATCACTGCGAACAGGAAGAATCGTCAACAGCAGGAAGAATTTCCCCCTAGATGCACTGGCATAAGAAATGGAAACCAACATTCTGCTATTTCAAAAATTCTGCAAAAAATGAATAATGGCTTTTTTTGCCGTTTGTTTTGTGAGAACCAAACATTATATCTAATGCACTTAAAATCACTAATATGTTAGCCTTTCCTCACTTTGTGACTAACAGTGGAGAATAAATATATAAACGAATTTATTCTGAAGCCGATGAAGCTCATAGTATATGCTGAGCTAATTTTGTTTGTTTATTTCAGTACAGTCAGTACGAACCTGTTTCCTTTCCCCTTAATTGCCCAGACACCATTCCCCTGTCCAATCTCTCCATTCCCACCCTCACACCATTCCTCATATTTAGTCGGTAAGGGTGTTTCTTGTTGCGAGCGGATAGCTGTCGGACGTTGAAGTTAACGGTATATCTCTCTAGTGCTGTCTGCAAGAACGTGTGGAAGTTTACGTCTAAGGTACAACACGCTCGATGCAAATACAATACTGAATACGTTACACTTTAGTCCAGCTGTCGTATAAACATTTGGAGTTGGAATTTTGTTCGAATATATTTTATTGCTCAACAATATGGTATTTTTATTACGATCAAAAGGCTGGAAAAGGAAAAGATGTTTGACAGCATGAATGAATAATATAATTATGCCAACAACGATGCAAATTACGTAATATGTGTGAATTATATTTGTTTGTATTCTTTGTGTTTCGATTCCTTTTACAGCCCTGTAAGAGTGAAAACTAGTTGTACTGTCATCATTGTTACAATTATCAGAGATTTAGAATTGATGTTCTAGAGAATTTAGACACCATTTTACTGATCGATGTGATCTGATACATACAGCCATTCAATAGGAATCCCCACCATATCTGTATTATCAAACTCATATTCCGTGATTATGAAGAACCACGGTCCATTGAAATTAGCAAAATAAAATATTCTCAAAATAACAGACTGTTGTCACACTTGTGTCCTGGTGACTAGTGTTGGAACATAGAAGACTGATAGGGCTACCAATGGGTAATCGCGGAACTGAGCCAATTATCTTACAAGAAATAAAGGAAAGGATCACAACAGTCAAACACAACAGTATTTTATAGTTTCTTTAAATTATTTATTATAACAATATGGGCTACATGTTTCGACTCCTATCGAGTCATCTTCAGGCCCTCAAGATGTAAACCAGACATACAAACGTTTACTGCATTGTGGGATCTCCAACGTTTAGAGAATAAAATGTGTGCATTATAAATATATAAAACATCAGTACTTATGGGTTATAGATATATGGAAGAGGAATCGTAAAAGTTGTGTTTCTTACAGGTGTAATGTATTAGAAGATAAAGTAGGGGGACAGGGGAATTAGAAGTTTTGAAGGAAAAGCAGAAATTAGAAGTAGAAATGTCGATTAACAAAGTCGTTACTACAACTTAGACGTGTATTCGGATTGGAATAACTGATTGTTTGTAATTAAAGCCGAATTGTGTGAGGTGTAGATTTTCTTGTCTTCTGTTGATATTTTGGAAATTTCTCTTCCTCTTTCTTCTGCTATTTAAGACAAGAATAAAATAGCCGGCGATGGCCAGGCGAAATGGAAAAGAGTTCCCTTTGACTTAATTAATCATGAGATTCGGTCAATATGTAACTGCCGACTATTTATTCAAAGTCAATAAATGGTAAAAAGCGTTCTTTATTTACTCCCTAGTCCTGTATTCCGGTTCGAACGAATATATTCCCTTGTATGGCGATGTGATGATAGATGGTATGCTGAAGCTGGAGGTGGTTGACCTCTGAGGTTGTTGTGGTGGAAGCTGCTCGTGCGTGTTCGTACAGAACCGAGGTTGAACAAACTCTGTTAAATTAAAAGTTTGTAGTTTAAAAATTAATTATTCACACTGCTCTTTTCAGCATGTGGAACATAAGACGTCTGAAAGACATTCGTATATCTTAAGACACAACTTCCTTATAGTTACGACGAAACAACGTACTATCGCACCTGTCAGGTGTTACTGTGAAGGTACATTTGTATTCGGCACGCGAAGTTTATTGTGGAATGTGCCCTATTACTGGGACCACACAACTGAAACAACCGCACAGTCTAGGAGCTGAAAGAAGGCGCCGACTGTAATTGGAATGTCTGTAAGTAAACTTTAGGTTACTTCCTTTTTGTGGTGCTGCTGCCAAACTTATGGGTAGGGTGACTGTTTGTTGAGGTTCTTAGAGCACATATAGTTAGACACAGACACGTGTCTTTATATTATAGATAATAAACATCTGTGCTTTTGCATGCCATAGTGAGGATTAAATTTATTTAAAATGAAAGTACAAAAGAATTCTTGTGTTATATATTTAATGAAAATAAATTTAGAGTACTGCTCACGATACGTCAAAGTACAAAAATTTGCTCATGCATGTCACAATATTCTACAACACACCACATAATTACAAACGTTAAGCACCTCTTAAAGTGACATTATATTAAGCACACAGATCCGACGCGCGCAAACAAATTATTAATTGATAAAACTCACTTAATATAATTATAACCTAAACCTGAGGAGTTTTCGAGTGACTATTCTTTCGTTAAATAATGTAATGAACACTACGTGTTCTGAGTGTTTGTCTCTAGCCCCCATTATTCAATACTGAATAACCACACGACGTGTTAAATTGAAGCCTCTGGTCTCTATGACTCTAAAAGTTCTTGCAATTTATCTTATCACATGTAAGAGTTTCAGAAAACTGTTACTGAACATAAGTTTGGTGTTATGTGCTGTTCAATTTATTCTTCAATAAAAGTTCATATTTTAAACATAGGCCTAATTGAGTGATATGCTATCATACATGTACATAGGTCCTCATGTAAATTACCTGTGATTTTTGACAATTTTTAATATTAGAATTCTGGAACATAGCTTCGAAAAGTACTTTTCATGAAAACTCTCTCGTTGGCATATGAGTTGATTTTTTCGGACGCAATCATGGTCGGACAGACAGACATAAGATTGCTAATATTCAACTTTTAAAATTTGTTTTAGACGTTAATTAGATGTTAGACGTCCCGATTTAAATTACCACACTGAAATACAATAATTCTGAATTTCATTGCAGTAAAGTCTGCTAAAATTTCCTATTAGGTCACATCACCTGCCTTCCAAACACTTCCAATTTATTACAAGCTATAGAAAACACAGTGATATGATGAGTACAGTGTGCATAAAATAAATCCAGATATCCACTTGATGTGTGAACTGCATGTAACGGTTAAATTATAGAGAGTAGCTTGCAGCTTGTCTGATGCTGAATCAAATTTCTTCCCAAATCAGAGTAAATCTTGTTCATGAACTTTCCTCAATGTGTGTACCATTTCACAAGAATTATAGGCACGAATGGTAGGATATCTATGGGAAAATGAAGTAAAAATATAAGGGAATTTGTTCTGTATTGAATATAAAATAGTATCTGGGCAGTTGCTTGAAACTTTCTTTCCACACAGAAGTTTAAACATGAAATTTGGCAGACGAAGAAGCAAAGAAAAATTGTACAGATTTTACGTTTTTGGAACCGTGCATCGTGATTTACATACGTAAGAAGAAACAACACAACGCACACTCTTTCATTAATATTTAATTCAATTATAATTTTTCGACTTGTTTCGAACAACAAAGTTTTCATCATCAGGAAGTCAGTAACAGCAACTTTACTGTATTTTATCATGGATCTATATAAGCGCCTAGTCGCTGACAGGTGTCGTTTGTTCTCTGTGGGCATCTTGTTGGTTCTTATTACACATTGAACACACTTGTAAACGACGTCCAGAATTCTGTGTCTTTATCCAACAAAATCTCCGGGAAAACACCCGACGTATCATAACTGAGCGTCACTGTGTTCACTTTCCAAAGATAAAGAAAGGGCAAAGACAATTTACGCATCAATTGTTTTCATGAATTGCAGGAATTAAAACCAGAATGTTGCTGATTATCGTTTTGGGACTAATCGCTACGTCAGCATTGGTTTCGGGCAACTGCGGCCATGGGGATCTGAAAGCGATAGATTTTGATTGGAATAAGGTGGGTATTAGTGTACTGACGTAATTTATATATCAAGCAGTTGTAAAAACTTCTGCTTGGGTTTATATTTCATTTGTGGTTACATTAACGAAATCACAATAGTACATATCAGACTGCAATTTGGAGTAATTATTTGTAAATGATTTGAAAGGAAATTCTAGTGTTCTAGGGGAATTTTCATGCCAAGTCTTTTGAAAAGGCATTAGGAAAACCAATCAGCCTTTAAGGGGGTCTCGTGTAATTGTGATTTGCGAGTATTCACTTCAATATTTCTGAATTTCCACATCGAAAAAATTGAAAGCCACTTCAAAAATTGCCTTGTAAATTAATATTTTATTATTTCTTCAAAATATGTAGATAAAAGTCAAGTTCCGTTAAAATCTGATAAAAAACATATGGGGTATTTTAAGTTAAGGCCTTCATACGTATATCGTAAATCTTGTCACTAGTGTTTAAAATTATAAACTCTTCAACGAAATTTTGTTTAAAAAATTCAGAAGCAAATATTTTTCAATTATTTTCGAAAAGGTTAATGTTAATTAACCTTTTGGCGCCGGAATTATTTTTTTAATTTTAGCACACCCTGTATATAAAATGTGAATAATACAGGAACCAAATACATTAGATTTATGAAACAAACTGCATTTTGAAGAGGAAAAAA
>Ga0123357_10010107_pt1 | contig 11972 bp, 7 predicted proteins | sample TergutEmb28metaG_FD_89873 | JGI IMG/M metagenome (GOLD analysis project Ga0123357, IMG submission 89873) | Embiratermes neotenicus P4 segment gut microbial communities from Petit-Saut dam, French Guiana - Emb289 P4 | ecosystem: Host-associated > Arthropoda: Insects > Digestive system > Gut ...
ACCCGGGAGATTGCAGACAGCCTGTCTGTGAGCAAGGGAACTGTTGACACTATTCTTCATGAACATTTGCAATACAGCAAGGTTTGTTCACAATGGGTCCCAAAACATCTCACTGAGGACCAGAAGTGTCTGCGAATGGGTGTTAGCTTCCAGCATTTACTGCGTTATCGCACAGAGGGAAACAACTTTCTGTCCCGGATTGTGGCTTGCGACGAAACCTGGTGCCATTTCTTCGATCCGGCAACAAAACAAATGAGTATGGAATGGCAACATTCCAGCTCTCCTCGCCCAAAAAAAACTCAATCTTCAATTCGAGCAGGGAAAGTGATGCTCACGTGTTTTTTTGACAAGAATGGCCCCTTGATGTTGGAATGGTTGGAAACGGGAGGTACAGTTAATGCAAACAGATTCTGCGATACCTTATGCAAACTGAAAACAGCCATCAAGAATTGCAGACTTGGCCTGTTGTCAAAAGGGGTTATTCTGTTGCAGGACAATGCCCGTCCTCATGTGGCAAAAGTTTGCAAAGATATAACGCCGCACTTCTGATGGGAAGTTCTCCATCACCTCCCCTACAGCTCCGACCTGTCGCCCTGCGATTTCCACGTGTTCGGGCCACTAAAAAGATCACTGAAGGGACGCCGGTTCACAGACAACGATAAGGTCCGAGAAACCATTGAAGAATGGTTCCACACGCAACCCAAGACTTTCTTCGCTGATGGTATCCATCGTCTCGTGGACAAATGGGACACTTGTTTCAACCAACAAGGAAATTATGTGTAGACAGTACGTGTTACAAAGATAATGTCTATGTACCACTCTTCAATTTATAATATATACGTGCATTTAAACTAAATAAACCTTTGCATAAATTTAACAGTCCCACTTTCACTTGGGCACGCCATATATAAATAATAATTATTATAATAATAATAATACTGATGCTGCTTATCAAATCTCACCTGATACCTGGAAGATGGCTGTCAACACCTTGCATACTTCCATCTTCCACTAATGATCTACTGAGATAAAGCCAGTGCCACAAATTTTTCAGTGGTTCTTCTTCTGCAAGATCACCATTTTGCCAAAGTTCAGGCTGAAAAAGTTCCATAACAAAACCATTAATGAAAGGTAGTAACTGTAAGCTGTACATTGAAAAGGTTTACAGAAAATACACTGTTTGTCCTGAAACAAGCACACCTAGCACATTAAAGTAACTTAACCATATAGCACAACTTACAGTTCTCAGCACAACAGGTTTACATCATATGTCATCACTGCATGCCCAAGAATGTTGCTAACACCACTAATTTTGTGAGCCCCTTGCATGCATACAATTTAAGACATTTTGTAAACGTGTGGTATTCACTGAAATACTTTCTGTTCCATTTTTCATAATTACAAATTGTGGTATGGCAAATCACATGTGCTGCTATTATTGTGTTGAAGGTTTCTACCTTAACTTGTGCTCTGACACACAATTGAATGGCGCTGCTATATCACTGACATTTTTGCACCATACTAAAACCAAGCCACAGCTGTCATCAATCCTCATTTTTCTTCATGGTTCATACACACAACTGAGCTGGAGTAAGGGAGATATATTAATTTTTTTTATCCTGACATCATGTCTGTCCCTGCTTGATAATTCTTAGATCATCACATACCTGGTCTGACAGTGTTCATTCACTTAGTGAAAGAACAGAATGTTGTTACCAGTGTTTGCTTTCATATACTTAATGCAAGGCTGAGCAAAGATCACCTGTGCAGTTGGTTCCTGAACTGACATAATGCTACTCCCTAACAGGACAAAAAAAATTAGGTGTGCTGCCAAAGGAACTGGCAGAAAGTTTAAACATTTGTGAATCAAAGCGGTGACAGTCAATTATGTGAATGACTACGTGCAACCAGATGCATTAATAAGTTATGATGATGAAGAGGTGGGAAGTGGTATGACTGACAGATATCCCAAATGGACATCAAAATATGGGGAGTGAAGAGAACTTGTCATTGGCTGATTGAGGCTACAGGATAAAAAAAAAAAAAAGCTTCAAAACTTTTAAGATCATCTGTAAGTCAATATTAGTCAAACAGACAGAAACCAAGATCAATATAGTGCAAAATAATTCATAAAATATACATGGAGGAGATGTTCAAGCAAAGGCCTTCACTACAGGCTTGGTGGCCCAAGAAAGTGCATTAATCCCAAGTTATTTGTGCGGTGTTCATGGTACCAGGCAGGACAGCAGAAATCCCAGAACCAAGCTGCTGTGAAAACTGTATCGTTTTGTGGTGGCACTTAATATTTCTGTGTCGTCAGTATGAACCTTACTTAACATCACTCTTCTGGCACCTTGAATTTTGAGGTGGCATCTATCTTTTTGGAAACTTTGTGCATCCCTGGTAATAGCAACGTCATAGTCTGTTTCAACTGTGAGGACAAGTACACAGAACTCAGATACTAATGTAATGTAAATACTCTTATATTCCATGGGTATTGCAGAACTTGTTTACAAAATATGAATAAAAATTGACTGCAACTCTCGCAGTTACAGCCACTCCAATCCATGCACACTTTTTTTGAAGTCCCAACTCTTCCACACTTACACAACATTGAGGAGTTTAAGAGCCACTTGACAGCATATAGTTTGCATTGTCATTATGCTGACAGAAAATATACAAAATATGGAAATAAACGCTTTGTAATGAAACACACACAGCTCTTCTTGCCGTAAAATTATTGCACCTTTCTTCCAGACTTCTCTCAAGTGAAGCCAAATTCCAACACTATTTTGAAACTCCTACACCTGATTTTAACTGCCTTTGATTCAAACAAGAACATGTACAAATGAAATGCATAGTGAATTTTCCACTATTTGGCACACAAAAAAATTTTCAAGCCTGCACACTGTACAGTACTTTTTCTACTTTAAAATAAGGAATCTGTTTCCTAGCATAACATGAACTCTATGTGATATCCTTGTAGTCCACAAACTTTTCATGAATGAACAACAAAATTTTACATAACTGAGGGGTATTTTTGAAAAAAATAGGTAAATTTATATTTCAGTTGCAGTTTTCAGGTTCTCTATTTTTATGTATATGCTTCCATATTAACAGTTAAGCTCAAAAAAGTCTCATACAGGAAATTAATCACATTCCACGTGGAGATAAAACAATTCATACTTCCATCAACAAATGCAAGCTTGATTATTGTAATTCATGACAATGTGCAACACACTGTACATTTCTGCAGATGCAGTGAATTGACAGGATTCTGTGTAGCCCAAAATCCTGATTATTTCTTATTACTGTACCCATTAATATGGGAAAAATAGTTTCATCCAAAACCATGTTGTATTCCAACAATTTCATTCTTCTTCAGTGAAATTGTTTGTACCATTGTAATGTCAATTAATTTAATTTTATAACAGCTGAATCTGGTAATGGAACGAAGATAAATCTTCATGATTAATTTCCATTACTGTGTTCTTTTCAGACAATTTAAATTACTTCAGGGCAGACAGGATACATGGGGGGCAGTATCATCAAGAGAGACGTACAAGGAAATGTTATTATGAAATGACAGAATCACAAAGTGAAAAGAGAGATAAATGAGGCATGGAGAGACTGATTTAAAGATAGAAATAAATAAACTGAGCCAATATGTTACAGAATCATAAAGCTGTAGGGAAAGTAAAGTGATACCTCGGCTAACGAGTGACTCTGCTAACGAATTTTTCAGCTAACGAAGATTTTTTTTTGCTGTTTTCGGACTCGGCTAACGAATGTCTTAGTGGATGCGCGCGCTAACATAAAGCAGCACACATGAACAGTCAGGCCATTCTAGGAGCATATCTTTTCTGTCTGTATGTGTGTGACAAAGAAATGAGCTGACCACATCACATAGGGGAGACCCACCAACCCGACTGGGTTGTTTATGTTCAAGATAGCGAGAAGTGAGACACCTGATAACATAAGCTGCTTCAGATTTGATGATAGATGTATATCAGAAGGTGAGAGGGGGCCATCGCTTTGACCTTCTAGAGAGGGGCTTCCAGAGTGCCACAGACAGAAACTCTTCTCATACCAGTGTCAGTACTTTGAAAATTTGGAAGAAGAATAGTAAAAACGTTGTGTACATATTTTCAGTTTAATAGTATAAAGCATATAATACATTTTCAGTATAATAGTGTAAAGATCGTCAGTTTTTCATCCTACTTTCCATTCTCCTTCATCCAATTGGGTAGCTCTTCATCTCAGCCTTTGGTGAGTTTTTTTGCCCTTTTATAGTGTGCTTTTTACTATTTTATAAAACTTATCTTGAAATAGTGGGCAGCATCCAGAACGAATTAAATGATTTTCTATAGAAACCTACTGGAAATCACGTTTCGGCTAACAAAGATTTCGGCTAACGAATGTGATTCCGGAACGAATTATCTTCGTTAGCTGAGATATCACTGTACATGAATTGCAACAATACAGTTATGAAAAAAATTCACAAAACATTTAGAAATGAGATGTAAGAGAGATAAGAAAATAATCAAAGAGCACAAGACAGGAGAAATAACACACAATAAATATGTAAAATCACTGATGTCTCAAGATGGTTAAACAGGACACAGGTATTGCATGGTGGAGAAGTTGCTTCCAAATGATTATTAATGGGAGAGCCGAGAATGGCAGGCAGAACAGTTAGGAATAGAAATGGATGTAGAAATTAATATGTTCGTGTGGAACCAGCAATGGAAAGAATGATACGGAAAAGCAAGAAGAGAAGATTAAATATCAAATGCATTCATAAAAGCTGGTGGTTTAGCACGATGCCAGCAGCTTGACATAGTACTGTGAGACATTTGGAAGGGAAGAATACCTGGGGACCGAACAAAAGACCTAACCAACTGATTAAACAAAAAGTTCCAAGCATAACTCATAAAGCTTACTTTCTGACTGCACAACGCTATCACACACTTGCTGCTGTACAGATAAGCAAGTTGTACTTACTTTAAGGCCATAATCATTCAGGGCTCTCCTCTTGAGTTTCACCGAGATATCACTGAGGCTAGTATACACAGTATTTTTTTCACTAATGACCTTCAAAGTCCGACGGCCATGTGTCCATACAACATGAGAGCGTGGAGACCAGTTGAGTGTAATTCTCTCAAACACCACATAGTCTGTTATAGTGCCTGACAGGGCTATTGTTAGCATTCTGTTTTCATGCGTAGGATGCCAAGAAAATGACGTAATGTTATTCATTGAACCTGGACAAACCCTTCGTTCAAGAACAGAAGGTTCAACTTCATCATTGCCAACAACAGTGTATTGAATATCATGCAAATGTATAGCAGTGCTGTCCCTTAATAAAGAACCCAGAAGACTGTGCCTGCAAGACAGAACAAAAGATATTGCATTGCCCACATAACACACAGGTAACAATAATTTACAATCTATTACAACCTGTCTTACAAAGAAAAGCATGATAATGTGCAAATATACATGGTAAATTCATGAAAGGAAAAATATTTTAAGTATAGTCACAAAGATCCTGTAACATTACATTCAGTATTTTAACATTAAAGACCTAAAAATTTAGTAAAAGTGACCTACTTCTGTCACTTCACCACAAAAGCTGTACAGACATTTTTATATGTTAGGTTAAATGGGGTAAATGTTAACTGCTACTTTTACAAAATGAAATTAAATATGTGGTTATTCAACACATTTAGATTCAACTATGTTCAAATTCCATACAGCAGACTACAAACTAACTGACTTAACTGTGGTAAAAATGTAAGGAAAAAAACCTTTAAGGAGGGAGTACACAAATTTTCCAAAAAGCTAGGAGCCAACACAAAATTCTTGGTGCTAAAAGGTTTCATGAAACAAGTTCCATACTGAGGACCCAACAGTAGTAAGCAGCACTGTACAAAATTCAGTCACCATGGTGACTTGGCACCTGGGGTTTGTGCATGCCTGTGTTAAGGTTCCTATTCAGCAAAGAAAACAGTTTTTGACCTGTATGTTACACTTCCCCATGGTTTGGCAGGCGTGTAAACGAGAGCTGCTTTCTGCCACTAGAAGCAAGTGAATCAAATCCCATGGGGCCAATGTAAATGAAATAACACATACTACTATAAACAGCAACATGGTACTAGTTTATTGTGCTCTAGTACAAAAACAATTATCTGAATCATAATTAAAAAAAAAAGATTTAAATATTTGTGGATATTTCTTCATACATTAACACACATTACATAAACTGGCACATACATTAAACTTAATCTCCTCTGCCGGTTAAGAACTGAGTGTGATATAAATTGATATACTTCTTCAACATTAACGTTACTTTTATACTGAACATTCAGCCAATGAAATGTGAATGCTGAACCAACTCTTGTGGCAAAATTTGCTTCAATAATTGGCTCCTTTTCAGTTATCTGTGTCATACACATTTCAGCCATTCACTTATAACAAAACATCACCACAACAGTCACCCAGACTCAAAGATGCCAAACGTCTGTTCATCACTTCCAAGTAATCACCTTACATATCTCTGTGATCTCATATTCCATTTAAAACTTGCCTGAGTCACTGTCCAATCATACATGATCATCATCACCACTCTCATCAATTGCTAGTTTCTTCTTTTTTTCCAATTATTATTATTTCCCATATTTTTTATTTGCAGTTTCCCTCATTCTTTCTATTGCCTCTGTTGATGCTATTACATCTGTCCTATGCAAATAGGTTTTCTTCCATATTTTATGTTAGCAATTGTTTTACTTGCTCTAACAGCAGTTTTTAAAATGCTTTATTTTGAATGATTTGTGTCACTTGCATTGATGGCTGGCAGACAATTTCACTGGCACAAAACCTTCATCATGCTGATGTTGCTGCATTTTCTGTTAAGGGATGATGATGAGGAAGATGCAGCTTCTTCTGCAATAGACATGACTATGCTGCAGCTTCTTAGTTTTGTTTAAAACTTGACCACCTTTTGTATGCTTCTGACTAATCTGCTCTTTTGAAATGATGGTATTACACTAGGGTAGAATACTGGCTTAAATCCATTTTCCAAAACATTTAGATATAATTTGTGCACAAACTTTAATATTATGGATGAATAAAATACGAGTAACCATAGTTTCTTTGCTGCCATTTAATTATTTCTTCATTCCACTTTTGCCTTAAGTGCCTCAAAATGCTGGAGTTCTATAAGCGAAGAGCATGACTAGTGTGTGGTGGCATTTTCAAAACTACAGTATTTTCTTCTCTTGCTTCTCAAACAAGTCCTAAACTGTGACACCTATGACCTTCATAAATTAATGCTGCTTGGCCTTCAGGGCCAATGTTTCTTGTATGGTAGTAGCCTGCAATCAGCCATTTTCAATCACAGTGTATGTAATTCCACGATATTCTTCCCCAGTTGGTACCATTCAGGAGTCCCACCAATTTCTGCCCTTGAATAAAATTAATGGTGGCAAGTTTTCACCAAATGCATTTCCGGCCATTGAAACAGTCATGCTTTTCTTACCCAGACCACTGCTAGCTAAACAGGAAGCAGTACCTGTCTTCCCAAAAACCCAAATTCTGTTTGGATATAAAAAAAAGGTAGTTTCACCTAGGTTCTGTGACTGTTTTGGAAGAAGGTAACGGTGATGGTATCCTTGTGATGCCATGAAGGCATACAGGGGGAGTAGAAGTACGGTTTCAGTCATTCTTAACCCCAGCTCTTGATGTAGGTGAGTGGATAACTTGATGTACCTGCTGCTTTAACCCCCAGGTTAAAACTCCTGGTTACCCACTGAACAAGAGGTTAGGTGGGACCCAGAGCCAGTCTGGACATAGGGGAGAAGAGAAAAATATCTTTCCCTTGCTGAAAATCAAAATATTTTTTAAAATATCGTATGAATGGGTCAATACACTGTCTTCTGACAAAGTTTAATGCCATGCCACCTTATCAAATTTCAGAACATTTTTCATGAAATAAAAAGCCCATCATCAGGAACTCTTCTAAAGAGTGTAAGTATACTATTGTCATGAACATATGGACCTATGGCCTCCTAAACGTCATTTTTGGACAGACCAAAACACCAGTTCAGCAATATTTCTCTCTCCTTCTTAGGGGAGAACAGTTGGTTGACCCATTTTATGGCCTCATACTCCTCTCAATCCATTAACACATTTACATATTGTCAGGTACCACTTCCTTTTCAGACTGCACACAGACACTTGGAAGACAATCAGTTTCACGAATTGTCTGGTGAACACATGAAAATACACCCTTAGACAGAATCCTCCATTCAGGAAAATGCCTTCAATATTCTCCTACAGCAGCACATTTAATGCTACTGCAAAATCCATACACAAAAGGCATGTCACAATAAACTGTTGATTGTGAAGTCACAGCAGGAATTCAATTGGCCTGGCTGTAAACTCAAGGACGGACATACACAGTGTGCAAGGACGTTGCATGATGCTACATGGGTACAGTACGTGGAAGAGCAAGAAGGCTACATTTTTCTCTTGCCAGTAGCTCCACAACCATTCAACTTTGGATCAGGTGTATTTGGTTATACTGTTCAAATATGACCTATGGAACATTCTCCTGAAGTCTGGCACATTCCCCCTGGGACACCTGTACACACGTTCTATATGTGTTGTGAAAGACTGCTTTTTAAAATAACATAGGAATTAAACAAAATGGGGATGAATCACCTTGCCTTTCTGTGATAATGCACCCAAGACTCAAATGCCCAAAAGGCATTTCTGCTCCTCTACACCCGTTCAAGCATCTGGCAGGGTTAAAATGTGGTAGGTAGCAGCATTTCACAAGCAGTGTCTTATGAAAGAATAGCATCCATAACACTTGCTTTGAATTTAACCAGTCTACCTAATAAAAATTTTACTACCTGGTTGGACACCATAGCACCTTGGTAACAAGTTTACTCTGAGCAAGAGTAAGAACTGGTTTTTCAAAATTCCTTGTGTCCCATACATAAATGTGATTATCCACGAAAGATGCTAGCTGATGGTCATTGTGTGGATCAACTACAAGTCCATACACAGCCTTTGTTGGTGTCGAAGTAACTGCCTTGTTAGAATCTGCAATGAAAATTACAGAAATATTCATACAACCAAAACATTAATACAGCTTAACTTATAAAAATACCCAAGGTGTGATTATGTAACAGTCCACTGGGTGGGTCAACAAATTTTCCAGCAGTATATGTGGAAGCTTCTATCATTTTGCCACACAGCATATGTTGCTGGACATAAGACAGTGAATGACTTGGTACCAGAAAAATTAACATCACAGAGACAGGTTTTCTATACACAAAGTTTTTGTACAGTGTGTAATCTAGGTACAACATATTATGTCTTAAATTAAAACAGAAAACACCTGTAATAACAAACACTTTAAAACAGAATTAAAATCTTGAATTAATACTGGAGAATAATGGAAGAAAACAAACACTCTTCTTCAGATACGTAAATAATAAGTGGACAAATAGTTATCTGGGTTTGTGAAGAGTAGCAACCATCATAAACAAAAACATCAGGTTTTGACGGGGAAAGGTGTGGTATGTGCTTGTAACACTGACACATAATTTTTGGGATTCAATTTATAAATACTTCAAACAAGTTACACATTAAATTCAAAAATTTTTTTGCAAGTACTAAGTATCATGTTACAAACAGAGAAAGTTTGCTCCAACATATACCGTTCAGAACAAAAAGAACAGAATTATGTATCACATAATTACTCATAGCATTTGACAGAGACATTGTTTGCATCTGAATTCTCTTATTTTACTACACGGGCTAGTTCTCCAACACAAACTCTTCCTCGCTGAAGTGTAGCAATAGCTACATACTGATCTCATATGCACGAATTCCTATACCTAACTTTCTCTGCATTTCCTTCTCAGGACAAGCACATTACAAATGCAAGAGATGAACTTGTGTTTACTGTTATGATTCATCACCAAGGCAGTACTTTCAGTGGAAAAGCTTCTCCTCTCAACAACCAAATAGAGCAAGGCAAATAGACTAAACATCTAGAGCATGCTAATGCTCTTTTTGGACTGTCAAGCACTGTCTGTGTGGAATTAGTTCCTCCCGATAAAAAAAAATCACCATTATTACTGGAAAGTCATGAAACATCAGTGGCAGCAAGCCCACCAAAAACCTCTGGAACAATTACAGAATTACGACTTGCTCATTCCCCTTACAATGCAATGGTGAACACTGCTTTGTCAGTGCAGAAATTTCTGGTTGCTAAAAACATGGCTGTGATCCTCCTTACTAGCCTGATTTTGTCCCATGTGACTTATCTTGTTTCCGAGAATAAAATTGCAGCTACAAGCGTGTTGTCCCTAAAATTCAGGAACCATCACTGGCCATCCTAAACACAATTTCAAAAAGTCAGTTCCAGCAGTGCATTCAGCAGTGGCATAAACCTGGTCCTGATGCACAAACTCAGAAGGAAACTGGTCTGAAGCAGCAACTACCAAGAACAGAGGTAAGCATATATTTCTATATTGACTCACTCTGGGAGGTAGACAAGTGGCCTACCAAGGGTATGCGTGGAGAGAATATATTCAGACTACACTCAGGCTATGTAAGTCTAATTTCACACCATATGCAATCTGTACTGGTCTGTACGCAATTTGTGCTGTTTAGTTAAACTTGTTATTGTTTAATCCTTGACTATAAAAGACCATATTCAGGCCCTTGAGGAATTCAAAAATAAAACACTGATGCCACCCAAAAGACTGTTCACAGGATGCCAATGACAATTCTAGCCAAGAATAATTCTATAGCAACTAACTATTACTGTTACTAGTTAAGTCAGCACAACTTGTCTATCAGTGTGAGAATGGGTTATCATGGCAGTGAGCATGAAGTCTGGAAAGTTATGCTGTGTAGTCTGGCAGAAGTGTGCCAGTATCTCAGATGATCCTGCTGCCTGTACTGTTTGGAAAGATGATGGGAATGGAAGCAACATCTGTACACTTCTACCACAGTAACTCACACCATATCCCAGCAGACAGCAATATTCACTCTCTATCACAGTTGGAAGATTTCTGTTCCAAGCAAAGATTAACTCAAGAAGTCCCAATCACAGTGTCATATCCATTCACATTCTTAAAGGAAATTACACTATAATTAACCATTTGAAGTCTAGCAGATACCACCTGGAAGGCCCAGAGGAAGAAGGAAGATGGTTAGATACAATGGACAGGGATACCAAGATGTTGCAATGCAGGAACTGGAAAAGGCTGGCAGAGAATAGAGATGCCTGGAGGCGGCCAAGGCCCAAGTTGGGCTGTAGTGCTGCAGGTGCGGGAAGCCTAGTGGTTACTTTAGTACCACTGGGTTTAACAATAAAAAATTCTATATTCTGCTCACATAGTGCACTTATGTCTTCTGTACACATCTCAGAAAAAAGCATTTTTATTTCCCTATTACAGCATTAACTGATTGGTGTTTGTGACCCACATGGAATGTGTTTACTCCATGGTACAAACTGGGTTTTTATATACTAGTTATACCCTGAAAATAATTCGCACGTAGATATAGTAAACTATTTTATTTACTTGAATGCAAGACAAGGATTTTTCCCTTAAAGATGTGAGGTCATTTTAAATTTGCGTATGAAGCGCCAAACCAGATCACTCTGAACCGGACCACGCATTGTCAAGTCATCTTGTGAGATCTGTGCTCTTCTGAGATATTACATAGCACACAGTCATAATTCCTTACCCACATGTCAGGACATCCTATCGGGTCCCATCTTCAAGGGTCAAGAAATCCAAAAGAGAGAACACAGCACGACTGAAGATCAGTGACACAGTCTTTTTTTTTTGGGGGGGGGGGGGACTTTTTCCGGTGCCTAACCCCGACGTTTTGAACGTGGGCTGTTTTTACGTCTTTCGGGTAAAGAAGGATCTAATTTGGGGTGC
>Ga0123357_10010109_pt1 | contig 11970 bp, 8 predicted proteins | sample TergutEmb28metaG_FD_89873 | JGI IMG/M metagenome (GOLD analysis project Ga0123357, IMG submission 89873) | Embiratermes neotenicus P4 segment gut microbial communities from Petit-Saut dam, French Guiana - Emb289 P4 | ecosystem: Host-associated > Arthropoda: Insects > Digestive system > Gut ...
GCTCCCCCGACTTAACCCCTTGCAATTATTTTCTTTGGGGGTACCTGAAAATAAAAGTGTCTGAAACAAGGTCAAGAACTATCGCGGATTTAAAACAGTGAATTCAAGATGAAGTGGCTGCAGTTCCTGTGCAGATGCTGCGAGAGGTCATGAACAGTTTCAGGTCCCGACTTGAGGAATGCGTACGTCGAAACGGAAGCCATCCTGAGGGCGTTATTTTCAAAATATAAATTTTCAAACTGGCATAAAACAAAATGGCTATTCATATGCTTTAAATGTATGACCAATATACAGATAAAAAATTCATGTGTCGATTTTTTTTAATGTTTTGAAATTTTCCCATTTCATTGCCCAACCCTTTATAACTTAACACTGTTGGCAACTGCATCCATATACACACAAACATAACTACATGTTCCATCACTCATGCACTTAATATAAATTACAAGGCCCAATCTTCTTGTTTTCTTCTTTTAAATTCATCTAAGACAGCCTAAGTTTTTTATTTTGTTTTTAAAAATTGTAATGTACTACAACTCATCAGCTGATTTTGGCTGAAGGGCAAATCATGTAATGTTTGCTACAGCGAAGTCTACAAAACCTATGTTATTTAAATTAAATTGCCAGGATGCAACCCCTCCTCACCCCTTGGGTGTACAACTTTGTGGGAATGTTGCATGTGTGGGAGAAATGAGATACACATACCAATTTTCAGGTGGAAGACAGAAGGAAAGAGACCACTTCAATGTGTGGGTAGGAGGAAATTTTTGTAATTGAGCTGAAGCCGGGTGTGATGGTATAGACTAGATATATGAAGCAGCCCTGGAGACTGGCAATCCTGGCAATAGGATCCTATCGTTTTCATGATGTCCCTCAGTCCTAGCAGGCATATTCCAGTGGTTAAGTTGCCTCAATTCACAAAGTTTGGGGGTTGAAGGTATAGACCAGTTTTACCCCTGGCATCCAGGCAGCCATTGTGTTAGAGGCTGGGCAGAGCCTCAGAGCTAGTCTGTGTGCTTTGGAAAGGAGAAAGACCTCTTTTTGCTGGGAATCGTGTCATGAACTTCATGTACATTTACATAAATACATTTATTTGATACAATATCAGTCTAATGACTGATGGATATGCAACACATCACAACATAAATAAAGCTAATACAAATGTAATTATGAAGATAAATTATACAACATTTAAAATCACTTGATCAGTGTGATAAATCTTCGTATGAATAAAAAGTATGTAAAAGTAGACAATGTTTCAGTGTGTTCATAAACTGCACCTTGTCATGTTGCTGTTTCTTAATGTATAATGGAATTATGTTAACAACCTATTTAGCAGAATAAGTTGTGCCTTCTGAATTTAAAATTCCTACTAAATTAGTAAATACGTGTAAAACGTGTACAAAAGACAAGAAGTGTGGTTAGAATAGAAGGAACATTGTCATCTTTTTTTGGAAATAAAACAGGTCTGAAACAGGGTGACCCTTTATCACCAATATTATTTAATTTGGCATTACAAAAAGTGATACAAAGTATAAAAATGGTTCCTATTGGTATAAAGATTGGTAAAGAACAGTTGAATATATTAGCATGTGCAGATGACATTGCATTAATTGGGAAAAATGAAATAGAAATAAGAAAACTTTTTGTAGAAATTGAAAACATTACCAGGAAGTTCGGACTACAGATAAACCAAGAAAAGACAAAATATATGACAGTGGAAAGGAAAAACAGTTTAAAGAAAAATAAAATAGGTCATTTGAAAATAAAAAACTACAAATTTGAAAGAGTGGAAAATTATAAATATTTAGGAGTTATAGTTAATAAAGATAACAATAACCATATAGACTTGCAAGAAAGAATAAAAAATGCTAACAAAACATATTCTATGCTACAAAAAGTTTTTAAAAATAAAAACATATAAAAGAAACTAAAACTGAAGCTAAAGAACACAATAATAGACAAAATGTTAACATATGCATCAGAAACTTGGACACTAACAAAGAGAGAGAGAAAGCAATTGAACATTTTTGAAAGGAAAGTGTATAGAAGAGTTTTAGGCCCAGTGTATGTCAATGAAAAAGAAAATTGGAGGATATTAATCAATAAAGAAATTTATGCAAGAGTTAGAAACCTACTATAACAGAGACAATAAGGTTAAATAGATTACGTTGGTTTGGACATGTACAGAGAATGGAAGAAAACAGAATTCCCAAAACAGTATTATATATGAATTTGGGAACAAGAATGAGAGGTAGACCAAAAAATAGATGGCAAGATGAGTTGAGAGAGGATGGAAGAATAGTTGGTGGAGAAGGGTGGCAGGAAAAAGTACATACCAGAGAGGAATGGAAGAAGGTCCTGAGAACAGTAAGGAATCATCGCATTCTGCACATGCCAATGGAATAAATGAATGAATGTAGTGCCTTTTTGAACAGATGAAAGATTAATTGGTGGTTCATGCAGAAAATGTTTTGTCTCGTGTTTATACAATGCACTAATAAATTGGTTTTAAAACAGGAGAATTTATTAATAACAAATTTTGCCAATACAAGAATATAGAGAGATGGAACTTTTATTTATATGTCATTTTTTAAACCAAATTATGCAAGAACTCCAAACATCCTAATCCCAGCAGTACCCTAAGTATCTTTTTTGAAGAAGAAACACCTTATTTAAAATGGGTGAGGTACCCAATAAAATTAAACCATAGTTACTTTTGGATTTACAGTGAGCAAAATACATAAACTTCAGAGAATCAATAGCCAATGCATGATTTCTTCATGTCGTTATAAAACAAGCAGACCTATGAGTAAATAAGAAACATTATACTTCCAAGAAATTTGACTGTCAAGTTGCAAGCCCAAGAACTTCATAGTTTCTACTTCAGGTTTAAATTGGCCTGCATATATTAATTTTAATGCAGTGGATAATTTACTTGTGCAAATTTTAGGACTTTAGTTTTCATTGGGTTTAGGGTGAGGTGATTAGCTTGAAATCACTTAGAAATACGAATTAAAATAAAATTAAGCCTTCCAATAAGCACATCTTTGGTAAAGGCTGTAACTATACTTGTCGTCTGCTAACATTATCACATTCGTAATGTCATTTATTGGCACAAGAAAATCTGTAACGTATAGACTAAAGAGCAAGGGGCCGAAAACTGATCCCTGGGGAACCTCATGTTTAACAACACTCCTGTTTGAAGAAGTTTTAAATACTGGAAATTTTAAGTCAACTCTCTGCTTCCTTTTTTTAAGATTTGGGCTCTTCAGGCCGTGGCCACGTCGCTATACCGAGTTTAAATTACGACAGGTTGATAATAATTTACCGAGTTTAAATTACGACAGGTTGATAATAATTCATCACAATGAAAACATTAAATGAAGTCACCAGTACTTCATTACTACCAATCTAAGCCATATCATTACAGTTACTGAATGCCTCAGTAAACAGACCAAAAATAAATATCAACTTTCTCCCACTTATCTTCACCAACTCATCCTCAATGCAATGGCAGAACAGAATACAGCGCCACAAGGCGTGTGTGAAACCTCCGCAACCAGCCATATTTGTGCAATTTCATATTATATCAATAGGTGGCAGAAAAGTAGAGAACGGTGATTAATACAAGAGTACCTGCTTGTCAGGCAAGTTTTTATGTTTACGTGAAGCATATCATAATTATTTCACATTTAAAATATGTATGTGTTATTAAGACTAATATTATATTTATAGTATCAATTGTACATTGAAGCCCTTTGTTGTATACGCGTATAAAATGATATAAATGGTGATCGTACTCCCTCGCCATTTTATCAATGACATCATGCGATGGACTTCTAGAATATTTGTGTAGTTAATACTTGTAATGGTTTTGTGTGCAGAAAGCTGACATGTTGCAAACAATTCCAGTAAATCGAGTTCTTACTGCAGGTGTTCGAATGACCAACTGATAAATGGACCGACGTCCGTATGGTGTCTGCTGAAATAGTTATGGAAGAGCGTATAGAGCAGTGAGTACACAGAATTATAACCCTTTAATTTCAATTGCGTATAATCAAGGGCATATTACTCACTGTTGAATCTGTTTGTATACAGTACGTAGCAGTAGTTGCAAATTTTGAAGGTGTGACCTTTTGGCTGTCACGAGGTGATCACTCCTCCTCATTGTCAGTGTAATGTTTTTGTATCACATTGTGGACTACCTTTAAGGTGAAAGTAACTATACACTAACTATACAGTATTTGAACATGCATATGGATGACAGTGTCAGTGTTGCTGACATGTTGTCAGCAGACTGGGGAATTAGTTCTTCGAAAATTAATTTGAGAAGACATTTTCTTGTCATATTTTGTGCCAACTGTATTGTATGTAATGAAACTGAAGGTGTTTAATTGTGTAGATTTGGTTTTACAAGGTGTTTTAAGGTGTTCTGCTTATGACATCCCGCCATTCAGTGCTTACGAATTGTGATTAAACCAGACGATTTCTTACATATGGCAAGTAATGATACGTGAAAGGTTAACTGCCCATGTTACCAACTGAAACACTTTACAGTACTGCTGAAAGCTCTGGCTACATTAATACAGCATGAATTCATGAAGGACAATCCTCCACCCCTCAGACTGAATTGAGATTTTAATTCTCTTGTGGCTGCGTAATTACTAATGTTTACCTCAAACTGACTGTGGTTACAGTGTGTCAAGCAAGCTGATTGAAACAGTAGCTTCTGACATGTATTCAGGAGGTACCTGTACCTAATATTGACCATCCACCCCAAGTGATGACTTTTGTGGTGGTTGCTGGTATCGCAGTACAGATTCTAGGACAGAGTCTTGAGATTCAACTGTGACCACTTCATATTCATTCCTGTTTATTGTTTCCTCTTGTACTGTTCTGCATTTTATATTGTGAGCTGACCGTGTCATGGAATAATATTTGAAGTAAATTACTTGAACACAAGACAGCAGTCCAAGAGAGAACTAGGTTGGGGGGGGGGAGTGGTAGATTATTTTTTATTCTTTCTTTATTTTCCTTGGAGGAGGCAACCCATGTATAAGGGAGGGTAGATGTGACTATAGAGAATAAACAGTCACCTACAGCCAACAAGAGGTGGTCCTGCAACACTTGATGTTAATGCATGGGCTAACAGCTCCTTACCAAAGAAGATGGCAAGTTGCTAAGTATTACACATGGCCTCATACTTTGATGGATTCTTTACACAACAGACAGTGGGCTTACAAGGTTGTGATTGAGAAATGGAAGGGAATGTGATGACTATTTTTCTACTCTACATGTAGATGGGAAGATAATATTGAAGTAGATTCAGAATAGGATTGGAGGGTCTGTGTTGGATTTATCTGGGTCCCATAAAATGTAGGTAAATTGTTGGCTAGCAGAGTACCTTTCAGCTTCTCAAGAAGGTCTCTGCTTTATAGGTGTACTTAGTCACTTTGGTTTAATCTTTATTTGCCAAAAATAATTTATTTATGTTTAATTGTGTTTGGTTACATTTTGATAATCAGTAAAACATTGCTCACATCGAACACATTCACTTCGTTAGCAGTGACAAACAATAATGTTTCATTATAATGGGCTGTATGTTTTGGTGGGTAGGAATATCAGATACCATACGTGAACTTCTGGACAAATCTTTTAACCACATTGTAATTTATTTTATTCTTCAACCCCCCCTCCAGCTACCGATTTTCTTAAAAACAAAATTATTAGTTTCTGAAAATCCTAAAATATAAAATTTATTCACTTATTTCCTTAGTTCTTCTTAGATTTATTACGTCTTTTGTCAGCTTTCAAATAACTGAATATGGTTGCTGGTTTTATTTTGAAATTAATGTTAATGGCATAGGATATTATTTCCATAGTATTTCAGACTCTTCGCATTTGTTTACTGACGGACATCCAAAAGCACATGTGTAAGGAAACCAGTGTTAAAGAGTACACATGAGAATACGGTCAATACAAATAGTGCAATTTGTGTGCCCTGATATTTGCTTCTGCTGTAACAGAATCCATCTTATAAGTACATTGCTATCATAGATAGCCACATTAACTGATATGGTAGTTCCCATTAATCACAGACTTAAGCCTGACCTTGGTTTATACACACAGATCTATATTACGACACATCATGCACAGACGAACCTAAACTGTTAACGTCTGCTGCTACACAAGATACACCTCATTGGATCATGCTTTCTGTTCTCAATCAGTACATCCAGCCAACAAATGCACTTATTAAAATACAATTTTTAAAAATTATTAAACATCTTACATGGTCGGGCACCGGGGTGCCATCCTGAAGGAGATCAAGAACAAAGGAATATGTTCCGTTTATACATGCTGGCAACATTGAATTGACTTTTATGGCTGTTGTGTAGTGTGGTGAGAATTGCATAAGATGTGGTGTGCAAGCAGCAGAGATATAAAGACATCCATTCAGAAAAACTGCCATCATTAAAGACATAGTAATTGGAACAGTTCATGAATGAAGAATTGTAAAATTGTTAGATGTTAACTGCACTGCACTGTTGTACCCCCTGTTCAACAAAAATCAAGCGGCCTGAAATTCTCTAAGTCCCGAACTGTAAGTCATGTGACATACAGTTGCCATCATAATTCGAGTCATTTTACTTCCCCCATATTTGTGCATTCATGGCATTTCTCTGTCTTCCATTCATTACAATCAATCATGCTGTGTATATATTAACCAAAGACACCAACACATTCGCTTAATTTGAAGTCAAAACACGAATTAAATGTCATTAATTTTCCGAAGCATGTGGCTTGCTAGCTCTGCTTCCACGGATGGATGTTGTGAAAGGGTGGTTGTTTGCCACACCCGGAGGTAGCCGAGCGCCTTAACATGTGATGGCAATACTCCTCAGAAACAAACTACATTGGTTCAATTCCCAGTGTCAGCATAATTTTTTTCTTTTTTAATATGTTTTATACTCACAAACACTCAATTAACCCTTTAAACACCGAATTCAATCCCACCTGCCATTTGCTGGCATTACTAGGATCTTACCATATTCTCCACATTAGCAGTATAAGGGTTAAATTATGCAGTAACACATCCATTATTTAATCATATGTTTCAAAAGTTATCTATGCTCCATTGGCAGGGTTAGAAATGTGAGTGACGCAGATATTTCTTATTTTTCTGTAATTCTTTTTTTTCTTTGTTTACCGACATTCTGATTTGGAAGGTTCGTGTTTGAATGGGACTAAAACTAGGCATATGAATCTCGTTGTTGCATGAGGACCGTAGCGGGTAACGAGATCTGACAATGGGCTGCATGATTTAAACATTTACAGAAAGGAATTGTTGAGCGTATGATGTGTGTGCTGGAGAGGTCTGGACTTAGGGTGGTTTCACTCTGGTCTTGTTTCAGGGATGGGGTGTGGGGAGTGCAGTACTGTTGGAACAGGTGCAACTCAATTTTAGCTTTCAAAACAAGTTCATAATTCTTTTTCCATGTGGCCTTCTAGTAGACAATAACACATTTTCAAAAATGTGTGTTTTTAAAAGTCTTACTGGCTACACTGATTATGGTGGTTATTTCATGAAGAGGGATTTGGCCTACACTCATATAAAGGTTAATGACCATATTGTCTCCGACAGGTCAGTTTACATCCATGGATAATCCCCTACCCTCTGTTTTCATCCATGACCAGCAACAAGTATAATATCCTTTTTGGTCCACGGCACAAAAATTGTGAATTATCATATTGTAATTGTGGAAGACATTTAATTCGGGTGGCAGGAAATTAAAAGAAACTTGACTTAATTTAATGAGAAATCCTTTAGTAAAAGTTTTCAAAAATCATATAACAAGTTTTATCAAGCAATGTAGGTTTCTTTAAATAACACTTTTAAATAAATATTCTTACAACAAACCATTAAATAGGGGTAAGGCACAGTCCATTTTTCATTTTGATCATACATCAAAGTACAGTTTAAAATAACCAACATTAGCTCTTCATTACCTTTGATTTTATTATTATTAAAAAATGTGCATTTTGGTTTTCATAACCACCATAATCGGTGTAATCAGTTTAAAAACGCACGTTTTTGAAAATGTGCTACACGGAAGAAGAATTTTGAACTTGTTTCGAAAGCTAAAATTGAGCTGCACCTGCTCCAACAGTACTGCACTCCCCACACCCCACCCCTGAAACAAGGCGAGAGTGAAACCACCCTCAGTCCAGACCTCTCCAGCACACGCATCATACGCTCAACAATCTTTTCCATAAATGTTTCAAATCGTGCAGCCCAATGTCAGATCTCGTGACCCGCTACAGTCCGCAAGCAACAACGAGATTCACATGCCTAGTTTTAGTCCCATTCGAACACAAACCCTCTAAATCAGAATGTTGGTAAACAAAGAAAAAAGAATTACAGAAAAATAACAGAAATATCTGCGTCACTCGCATTTCTAACCCTGCCAATGGAGCAAAGATTACTTTTGAAACATATAATTAAATAATGGATGTGTTACTGCATAATTTGAGTGTTTGTGAGTATAAAAGATATTCAAAAAGGAAAAAATTTATGGACACTGGGAATCGAACCAATGTAGTTTGTTACCAAAGAGTATTGCCATCACACGTTAACGCACTCGGCTACCTCCGGGAGTGGCAAACAACCACCCTTTCGCAACATCGATCCATGGAAGCAGAGCTAGCAAGCCACATGCCTTGGAAAATTAATGACATTTAATTCGTGTTTTAACTTCAAATTAAGTGAATGTGTTGGTGTCTTTGGTTAATATATACATGGCATGATTGATTGTAATGAATGGAAGACAGAGAAATGCCATGAATGCACAAATATGGGGGAAGTAAAAGATTCGAATTATGATGGCAACTGTACATCACGTCACTGCCTGAGTGGGACGTACAAAATATCAGGTTGCTTGATTTTTGTTGAACAGTGTGTACATACTGCATTATTTGTTATAGGTTATGTTGGTGTAAATTATATAGTTACTAAAATTGCATTGTTTTTGTCGATACAGTTATTTAGTACTCAAACAACTTTGACAGAGGTGTAATGGGTACAGCCACATGACCAAAAACCATAGCAAGAGGTCATATAAATTCTGATGTAATCACCAGATACACTTGACTTGAAAATAATTGATTGGAACACAGTATATAGAGGCATGCATGAGCTCCTTTTTAACAACAACAGTAGGACATTCGGAAGGGGCAACAAGACAACAAGAAGTGACAAATGATAGAATAACGCATCAAAAATTCACATTGAGTGAATGTGTCCAACTGGGACAAAAGGAAAACAAAGATAAATATCACACTAATATTAGAAACAGCAGATGGTCAGCTGATAAGTAATTCTACACTATTAATAGAAGCAATATGACCTTGGAAGAAGAATGTGAACCTGTTCAAATACAATTTCTGCAGGAGTTCTTATCTGTTGGTGTATGCTTGTGTGGCCCAATGATGACCAAAATACCTATCTTGCAATAATGAAACGTTGTTTTGTCATTGTTAATGAGTACATGTGTGACTGTGAGGAATATTTATTGCTAGTAATATTTGTTCTATTTTTGTGAATGTTATGGTTCAGAGGTAGTCAAAAAGTCTGTAATTTTATATCATCAGTACCAAATTCTATCAGCATTTGAACTGCTGCTGAACCAGTGGCTCACTATCATAGTATGTCAGAAAGAAATCAGGCCATGGCTTGTTTCAAGCCATATATTTTCTTCGAGAGTTACTTAACAGAATTTCGGACAATTTTGTAATAACTGATTATGCCTGTACTGAAGCTTGCCAGATGTTAACAGGTACATTCCAAATAGAAGCTGAAAGTGAGGTGTGGTTTTCATACCGTTTTCTGTTACACAAAATATGATGATGCTATTTCCTTGGTCCTACCATGTGCTGATTAGGTGTATTGATGTGTTACGTGCTTCTTCACTTTGTTACAACTTTTCACTGTGCCATGAAGGTTAAAAGATTATACACACAATGTGTTGGAAGCTGCTGCCATCTGTAGTTCTTGTAACTCAAATCTTGGCATACACACATTGTTAATGGCAGAAACGGTTTATATCCTGAGAGTTCTCCATTGATGTAATTATGCTGTTGAAATTTGGCACTGAACAATTGTTGAACTGATGATGTAGACAAAGATTATGTGTATAATTAGTGGGAACAAAATTAACCTACTGTAGAAGAGCTTATGCCTTGATTTCATCCAATATATATTGCTGTAAATACTTATGGTCAGTAATGTTTCCCTTTTGAAAACTCTAGCATCACTACATGCAGAAAAGAATTTCATGCGCTGGCAAGTGGCCTGACACTAGTCCAGTAGACACACTTATTACATCAGATTTCTTATTTTTTTGTGGCCCACAATTTCTAACAGCATTCTAAGAAGGAAAATTTATAAAAGATACCATACTGTGCCGCGCATAATACACAAACCATAGGAGAATTATAGTACGAACACTCACTACAACAAACGAGGGCCTGAAGTTAATAATAATCCTTACACACACACACACACACTAAGAATTATTTGTTTTATACTTTATGTATTATTGGGTTCAATTTCCGATGGTGTCACTGGAATTTTTCATTGACGTAATCCTTCCAGCCGCACTGTGGCCCTGGGGTCAACTCATCCTCTAACAGAAATGAGTACCAGGAATATTTCCTGGGAGGTAAAGGCGGCCAGTGCATAGGGCTGACAACCTTACCACCTTCATGTGCCGACTGTCTTGAAATCTGGGAGCCTCAACCTCTTGGAACCCTCAGGGTCTGTCCAGACCTGTAATGGGATTGCTTTACCTTTTTTACTTTATGTATTATATTCTGTATTTTAATGTCATAAGAAAACAGTGACTGTAAACAAGGTGCCCCTTAGATTTTATTTTATTTCATTTCATCTTCCTTTATAAGATTTTTGTATTGACATGCCTGATGATTGCCTGGGAAAAAAGCCGAAAGATATAGCATGCATGCAAAGGCACAACTTGATTTTAAATAAAACCTGTCTTGTGTTCAACATAATGAACATGTTTATTTTGTAATTAACACATGGAGATGGCCTCAATACAGACAACACTTGTCCAGTTTGCAGTCACAAACATAAAGGAATATGCTATCTGTCACATCTAAGGGTTGTTTATTATGTTTATGGGAGATTTATTTACAACGTGTTTCAGTCCAAAGGGACCATCTGTGGGTTGTACATATATATCAAAATTACTAAGAACAGTTACTGGGTTATGAGTGGTTTGTATATGAATGAGATCTCATTTGTACAGTTAATCAGTTTATATTTAAGGGTAATTGAGCTGTATATAAATGTCGTTTGTTTTGTAGATTTTGTGGAATGAGAGAATATTTTTTTCTCTGGGCAATTTGTTGATTTTAGCTGTTGTGGTTGAGGTCATTGTTGGTAGGAGAAGGGTGTGGGGGATGAGGCTTATGTTTTGTCTTTGTTTGGGGCTAAGTTCAGGATACTTTATTATAAGCAGTTTTTAGATAAGAGGTGTGGTATAGGGAAGAATTGCCGGTTGATTGACGATTATATTTGGGAGGAAGTTTGTGTTGTGTGCATTGTTGGATTCATACATTACAGTTTTTGAAGTAAAGAAACTGATTAGTTGAGAAATCTGAGGTCTCTGGGTGAAATGTATAATTTAGTGCTGGAGAAAAGTTGTCAATCAGGACTCATGCATTCTAATTTGATGCGTTGCTGTTACTATGATGTTTTAACTCACCACGCTTAAGGAATGTACTGGAAACGGTTTCCTTTATCTCACAACAGGGGGGTGCATCCCGTGGGGGGGGGGGATCCTTTTGGCTGCAGCCCCCCCCCCCCCGGAAAGAAATTAAAAAAAAAACAACTTTTTTTCAACAATACAAAAACAAAAATTTTTATTAAATTTTTTTTCCGCCAAA
>Ga0123357_10010110_pt1 | contig 11970 bp, 6 predicted proteins | sample TergutEmb28metaG_FD_89873 | JGI IMG/M metagenome (GOLD analysis project Ga0123357, IMG submission 89873) | Embiratermes neotenicus P4 segment gut microbial communities from Petit-Saut dam, French Guiana - Emb289 P4 | ecosystem: Host-associated > Arthropoda: Insects > Digestive system > Gut ...
AATATGGAATAAGAAACCAACTAGATGTCACTTAGTATATGTTTATTTCTACTTATCAGTTGCTCAACATGTTTCAGGCCACCATGTGCCCATCTTCAGGAGCTGACGACTTAGTGGTATTTTCTCTCCTGTGTGGTGTACTGCTGTTACAGCACTACACCACACGGGAGAGAAAATACCACTAAGTCGTCAGCCCCTGAAGATGGGCACATGGTGGCCCGAAACATGTTGAGCAACTGATAAGTAGAAATAAACATATACTAAGTGACATATAGTTGGTTTCTTATTCCATATTGAACTACGATGCATGGTCAACCACACATCAAACAAATTTAATGTTCAGGTATCGTATTTAAATGAGTTCTTCATAAAAATTAAACATAGTATTAATAATACTAACAGATGTAACAACTAGAAAGCTATGAAGTAAGACTGTACATTTTATAAGTTCTTCTCACAACTGCTTGTACCTATTATTTGTACTTCATAGCATATGCATAATAAAGCCCATGTTTTGCAGAAATGAATTTAGTCTTCTGCTTTGGACATGAGGAAAAAACCCCTGGCCCTGCTGGGACTCACACCCTGGATTGTTCACACTATAGCCTAGTCACTGCAATGACTAATCTATCCTGGCACCTTCTATCACTGACTCTTAGGCAAGTAAATAAAAATGAGCTGTGCAGACCTTTAGCATACATGGACAACAAGTAATGCAAGTTAAATCTTAGGTACAAAACATCCAAAGTAAAGATCAGTCCAGAGAAAAAGTATACAAGTAAGGATCATATTAAAATGGACCTTGGAAAAACAAGGTGGACATACACTTCCTTTTACTGACTTGGGACAAATTTCAATACAGGTGCTTCAAAGTTTCATAAAATCAAAGAATCCATTGAACTGCTCTGTAACTGTAATTTTGATGAGAATCACCCCATACCAACATAACAGGGACAGCAAGATGGACTACAAATATTTTCTTTTTCTTTCACACTTTCCAACCCTCATCAGCCTTGAACTTTCGTTTGTCACAAACCGTACAAAGCCAAAAGACAGACAGAAATTACTTTTCTTTGCACTTCATTAAATATTCAGCATATTACAAAATCTTTCAAATAAATGTTGTACAGCCTAATTAGATCCCTATTTTATCAAACTGAACACTTTAAATACTATGATCTGCAATTCAAAAAATCAGTTGAGTTCAATTTGAGATTTGCACGAGTGCTTGCATATAGCAAGGGTTACTCAAACCAAAAACAAATTCACCTGACTACTTTCAGTGTAGACACCAGCATTACATTTCATAAAAATCTGACTAAACACACAAATTAATAACAGAATAACCTTTGTACTGTGCATTCATTTCACCGAACTCTGTGAATGGAACCCATAAAAACTTATTACGAATAAACAGTTTATTTTTGAATAACTGACAAAGAAAAGTAACACAAAAATGTTTTAATTCAAAACTGAGTGAATAACATGTGCCTTCCCAACAGTGAACCAGTGACAAGAACATTATAAACAAAGTGCTACCTTTAGGAAATAAACTCTGAAATGGAATTAACCTGAGTCACACTTTCATCTAAACTGAACAAGAATGCTAGTACAATATAACTAAAGATAACACTCTTTTAGGATATGACATGTATGGTGCAATGCATGGTTTCTGGCCGGTGGAATTTTCAAAAAGTCTGCTAGCGGTGAGTCACTAATGCAGTGACAGCGTCGTTTTTCATCTAGTCTTTCTCTCTGCCTCCATAAGCACAGTCAACCTTGACACATTGAAGCTCCACGCAAATAAACACCCACCCCTTGCCACTTCACCACACCCAGTAGACCCTTCTGCCAGCTCCACTAGCTCCTCCAACAGCTAAAACCCACGCACTGCATTACAATGTGGTTGATGGGTACCAACATTTCAGAACAACCTGCTGCCTCCATCTTCAGTGTACCTACAGTATTATAGTCATGATATTCACCACTTCAGAACCTCAACTGTCACAATAGAAGTAAAGTTTTTAACAGCTACAAATTAATTAATGTGCTAAGAATATTACAAGTACTCACTGCAGCATCATCAAAATTTGCATCTGGAATTTTGTGAGCCTGAAGTCGCTCAATTATATCCACATCCGCATCAGACAACACAACATCTTGACCAGTCTGTGGGTCTCTTACAGTACGCCTATAACAAAGTTTGTGAGTGAAAAAAGGGAGGAATCTCAAAAAAGATAAACATGGCTGCATAAGAGGATGTCAGCACATCCCAATCTGCTGCTAATTCAACCTATCTGCTGAAATTCCAAATAAGACCTAATAATCATAATGAGTGTAATGTACACTTGACAACAACAAATGACGAATTCTGACAGATAGCTCTACAGGTGAAGAAGAGTATAATGTACATGTTATGTGAGAGCATAACCAGACTGCAATTTGATAATTTTTATCTACCTGGTTTCACGAACGAAAAATGAAACTCAAGACTCAGTTCCTCCCTGTCAAGTCAAGGTACCACTTTAGCATGTTGACTGTGGTCATGACCGTTTATATTCCGTGTCTCAGGTCACCACACTGAGACAATGGCATTTTTGCACTATACTAAACTGTCACAGCAACTGAAGAGTGATGCACTGTTACTTATGCTGACAAGTGCTGCAGTTCCCACAAGCAACAGATCACATTCCCTTAAAGTTCATATGCAACTAGCAGACACAATACACTGGTTTGAAAACATATTCTGGTTGATACCAGTGACTAAGGTAGTGCAAGATAATGGATATGCAGAAGACAACTGTGTTCAACATGGCAGGTCTTTTCAAACATGTCACAACACTTACCTTCCAAAATCTGTCCCAAAACATTTACAATCTTCTTGTCACCCTTCAGTTTACATGTGACTTCTCATCTCTCAATTACTGCAGCTGAAAAGTCATTGTTATATAGGCTAAAAAATTAACAAACATTAATGACCAAATTCATTTATACTTACCAAAAATTAGGATCCTCCATTCTTTTTAGGAAATTATCAAGTTCATCTTCCTTAAGAGGTTTCATAACTTTCTTGCCATCCCAGTCATATCCTAGATGTGCATAGTCATTATACCAGTTCATAGGAATGTTACCTACTGTGTTGCGAATGTCCTACAAAATAAAAAGTATAAATTACTTTTCTAATCATTTATCTTCATACAAAAAAAGCGAGTACATTATTATTACTACGTACCTCTTCATCTGATGTATCGCTCTTATACTCATCTGCTTGCTGAATTGTTCCATTCTCTTCTGCCTGTGCCATCTTGTTAATTATATTCTTTTCATGATCTCTTCTTAAAGTTTTATTTGAAAATATATTGGAATTGCTAACTTTTGAGGAAGATGTCTGTTTCACTTTGAATAATGGTTCAGCTTGATTAGACTCCTCCTCTTCAAGTTTATCTGATACCTTACTTCCCTCTGAACTTTTATCACTTGTTTCCTCTTCTTCCTCCTCCTCACCCTCATGCTCAGTCTCTTCACTTTCATACTCACTGTAGTCACTCCAGGCATTACCATCTTTATCTTTTGTTTTTTCAACCCCCAGAGATGAAGCATCACTGTCTTCAGTTCCTGATTCACTATCATCTTCACTTTCAAAGACTACTTCATCATCATCTTCACCTGACTCATCTAATTCACTGTCATAATCTCCATCAGAACTGTCCCTATCATCTGTTATTGATGTGAGAAGGTTCTCATCCTAGCAAGAAGACACATCCAAGTTATAGCAACTACAACTACAACAAATATTAGTCTTAACTTCTACGTACAGAACTAAGTCTCCTTTCTTAGAGAGCAAACAAGCTTCATACATCGATTTTTTATATACAGTACTTTTCAATAAATACACATGACAACTAATCCTGTGTTTCAATGTATGCTAAACCAAGATATAACCTGTTATTAGTAAAATTTCACAAATGGTCAGAGTTCATGCACAAGCCTTTGCCTACAGTCACTCCAAACACTCATGTAATCTTGAATTTGAATGACGCCATCCTGTTGTGCATGTGTAATAAATTTTACTGCAAAGTACTGTCATACACAAAAACTGAATATCAGTTGTAGTTTTACAACTGGTTAATCAAGCTACGTGTTTCGGCCGTTTTATCCGGCCATCATCAGGCCTACAGAATAATACTGTCAATTAAGGTATATTCATTAACCCTACCAATGGGATCCCATTGTTTACACCAAACCTTTAAGTGCATTTAAAAGCTTACGTTAGCGGTTAAAATTTTATTTGATACAAAAACAGGTATAAAACTATTTATATATATTTTTAATGTAATGTACAGTCATGTAATGACTGTATTTTGTGACAAATGGGGCAGTACATGTGGGTTATAGAGTTGTTCATTTAATGTAGTAACTGAACATAGGTTCGAAGTCACTGACAGATGCACAGGCTTAATGTAATGTACAGTCATGTAGTGACAGTAATGACTGTACATTACATTAAGCCTGCGCATCTATCAGTGACTTTGAACCTACATTGTTACTACATTAAATGAACTACTCTATAACCCACATGTACTGTCCCATCTGTCACAAAATACTTCGGTGTTGAGGTTAGTAACCCTAACACAAACCTCTGTAACTTAAACAACGCAATTTATCTGTTATTACAATAAAATACTACTAGACGTAACGAAGTAATAGTAGTTGCGACTAGTCTCCATGAACAACGGCACCATCTCCTTGCAGTCCCATAATACTTCATGACAGTGTCATACCAAACGTAATTAGTTTACAGTAGCAAGTAGAAAAATTAAGGTTGACGACATGACCACCCGGTTTGAACGACATGACACCTGTCGACCAACACAAATGGTGTAACAACTTCCACCACTCTACGCCGCACAATGATATTACTCAAACCACATTCCACACTTTAATTTAAAAAAACCGTAAATGAAACAAATCTAAACGTGACTTAACTAGAGCTCTATTTAGTTACCACTGTAGTACGCGTAAGCCACAAAATCTTAACAAGTAAACCCTCCTTGGTTTTTGTAACCAGCCGATATACAAATACACACCGTCACTCAATAAGCACGGGACACAGAATACTTAAATTTGCGCGCTGAACATTTTCATATTACGCCCCGGTATTTTACCATTAAATTTCTTTCAAACAATCCAACCACTGGCAAGGGGTTTCAAAGAATGACTTGTAATGAAAATTATATTCGTGAAGTACAGGCTATACAACGTCAAACCACGTGGGTACATGCCAATTAGGTATAGGACTTCACCGTACAGCACTTTCATTCAGGGATTTATATAAATTATTGTAAAACCTGGTACGTATGACTTGTGTCGTCTAGTTCTTCTAATGTGTCCGAGACGTTATCGTTTGTGCTTGAAACAAACTTTCGTTTCCTTTCTGTCCAAACAGCAGCCATCTTCTATCTGTGATTGGTTGTATCGAAATCCGTAACATCGAATAGCATCCAATCGAATACACTGCCACGGATCAGAGTTGTACACGGCCCACACGCGTTACCGGAGCAATGTGTAACTATCGATATCCACACAAGTCGATTGGAATGCGACGCCGTACATATTGGTATATGGGAATCCATGCGTCGACAGAGATTACTGTTTCTATCTTCAGGATAGTCCAAGAAGAGCTCGATAGTCATGGATTTTATGTATTCAATTCCATGATTCTGATCACGGATTACTTACATTCCAGCTGTATGTAAATGAGGGCAAATACATCTAACAAACAAAGAAATACAACCAGAAATTTACGTTACCTTGCTGTCACTACAATCAACACCACCATCCGTTCCTCGTAGGTCTTCTTCTGTTTCTTCTTATTACACTTCTTGCAATGTTTTCTTTCTTCCCACAATCTTTCTCTTTCAGGCCTCCAGCCCTTTGTAACTTAAAATTTCCTTGCCAAATTATTTTTACTGGGTCATCCCACAGGCCTCTTTCTGAACTATAGTTCTGATGTCCTTGTTATACCATATTTTTACGTGGCCAAATTATTGTAATAATCTCTTCTCCAACTCTATTAGGAAACTTTTATTTTAACTTGCCTCTGACAGTTACATTTCTGCTATATAACTGTCATTGTTTACTACTAAGACATCTGCTGTTTAGTACGTACACAGACCGCTGTTTCTTATTTAATTCTTCTAAATGTTTGGTACAGTAGATGCTGTGTATTGAGTTGTTTCCTATTGTGTACTTTTCACCATCTGTCTGGATTGAAGCAAAACTCCTACCAAATCTACACATACCCATGAAGTTTTTCTGGTTATGTTCCCCCTCCAGTATCAGCATCCGAAATAGGTGCTATCTGATCACTTTCTTAATTTAAACTGAAACATGAACTCAAATTTACCCAGTAACATCTGTTCCTTCCTTTGTGTCAGTACAGGCCACTCTTAAATTCTCTCTAGAATGAAAATTGTTCCATGAATTTTTATGAAAGGAATTTATCTCAGAATGTTCATTTATAACAGCCAACCCTAAGACATATAACCTGCCTTGAGGAATACATTTATGAAGCACTAGCATAGAATCTTCAGCATACTGATAGTGAAAATCATTGTATGAATCATTGCCTCCTGCTTCTGGTTTTAAAAATAATGATAACAATCATGAAAATATATGAAAGTGTGTACTCTCTACTGTCCCTTGTAGCTTATGTTGTGACAAATGATGCAGATAATTGTGGACTGGATCCATATGGCTTCTCATAGTGTTCAGTGGTAAGCACTTGTAGAGTAATGAACTTGTGAATTCCATAAAAGATCAATTTCTTGAGTATAAGACTGACTATTAGTGTCTCAAAACAGACTCTGCTCTGTGGAGCTAGTTACAACAAAATAAAATTTTACTAAGCATTAGATAATCAGCATCTATTTTCAGAACTGTCATATTGTAACAAGTACGGTTTGGTTATTGTGCTGCTATCATAAGCACCACAGATGTCACATGTTGTTCAGTCAGTGCAGCCTTTTAATGCAATAAAGTTGCCATGTTAACAGTGGCAATAAAACAAAGACCTGGTACAACATGACAAGTTATGCAATGCTAAATTACTCAGGCAATCAGTGCACATTTACCTAGAAAGGCAAAGCATTATAAGGAATGAGGGGTGTGGAAGCTGGAGGAAGACTTCTGTCTGGCATTGCTGACAATGATCTGGTGGCTTAGTGTTACAACAGAAAACAGCAAGGTGACGAGCTGTCCAGGTGAGATATTTGAATGCCTAACTTTTAGACCTCTGAAAGAATTCCACAATAGGATGAACAAAAGACTGATCAAGATACTTACAATAATCTTAAGTTGTCACATTTTTTTCCACTATGAGTGTGATGTGGATTGACTGCTCCAGATTGCATCCTAAACAATTCCAATGAATAGATTAGGTTTTTCTAAATTGTTAACATGAAACTAGATTACATTTTAAGCAAATGGAAAGAGTTAGATGTTACCTCTAAATTGGGCAAAATCTAGCAAGCTGAGCCATAAGCTGGTAGATTGTAGACCATGTTACACAAAAACTGACCTAAGAAAAGCAACACAGACAGGAAGTAGTACAATAGAACCTACTGCAGTCCTGTTAGAGGCCTGGAGTGGCCCAGAGGGTTCCAGAAAGTTATGGTTCCTAGGTTTCATGACAACGGCACAGGTAAATAAGGTAAACTTCCCATGACCCCTGCTGATATACAACACACTTTCATGAGCTGAGAAAATAAATCCAATAGGTTTTATCATTACATTCTTACACATGGTGTGTGACTTAGTAGAACCTGGAGAAGGCAATGTAGCAATGACTTTTCAGTTAGCAAGAAAGATGCTCTGTACACTCGTAATTACTGCAGCCTGCAGTCCACAGTTTATACAAACGGCTGAACCATTACTGACATCATTTTTCTAATTAATCTTCTGACTGATTTACAACAAACAGACTTACAGTCCCAATTATGTTGATTCTACCTCAAATAAAAATTTTTAACAATACTTCCTTCAGACTCCATATTTTTGCTTAAAATTTCACAAATGACATACTGACTTGTTCAGCATGTAGCTGCTGCTTTTTGTTTGGAACACAGAACATTCAGATATTCCTGTTTAGTGTAATATATTACTACAGTAATCACCACACGATATGAGCTGTGCTAAGTGCATTTCCCATCCATGAAATCTTAGAACTTAACAGCACTACTGATCTCAGAGCACACAAAAAATTAATAATGGGGCCTAATTGTAAACTCTGTGTGGCACTGAAAAAGATGGTACAGTGTTTATAGAGAGTAAACAAGTTGGGACAAGAGAAGCAATCATGATTTATTCTAGAGCTTCACTCTGGCATTTGTTTATAGGGACTAAAGAAAACCACGAAAACCCCTTCTTAGAATAACTGCAAAAATCCTTTACACAATGCTCTAAATGTACAAAATGTTTTTTAAAAACAACTGGTTAGGAACTCACTTATTTTGTTCACACTTTGCAATTAGTGTTGTTTGTTATCCATCCCCACCATAATTATATTAACTAATTATATTAACTTCAAGATCATACAAAAAACATTAATTTAAGCTTTAATATCATTTTATTCATTGGTATGAATCGACAAGACAACAAACAGTCTTTAAGGCAGAGGCCACACCTCAGCCACTCTTTAACAGCATGCTCTCCTTACAACACTCAATAAATAAACAGTTAAACAATATGTCACACAGCCTCACATTCAACAGTAAAGTTACAATACAGCATCAGAAAATTAGAGAACTGTTTTAATTAATAATAATCATAAGAAAGTAAGTAATGCTCATATATAAGAGTACTATACAATTAAGCATTAATAAAACTGAAATAATGTGTCAAAGCTTGACTACATCAAATACACTTCTCATGTATAATATCTAAGAATGTCTTATAAAAAATAAATCGGAAAGTGATAAAAGGAAAAGAATATTGACTGAAACAATAATCACCTAGCATATCAGAGAACACCATTTAACAAATAATACCTTACACTCATTCAAAAAAACGTGGGCTCAAATTTTAGCCATATTTGGCAGAATTAATGTTTAAATGCAATCATATTTTATAATTTGTGATTTTAAACCAAGCTTTCATGAATGAGGCACTTGATATTGTTTATTAAACAGTGATGCACGATCACACTACAACGTAGACAAAAAATGGTTTAGTCACTTCACAGTCTTCATTTGCCCTGAATCAGAATTTCTCATGTCTCATAACTTTTTTTTTTCTTGCTCTGTCCAGCTTCTTGTGCTTTTCCACCACAAATTTAGCTCCACTATTATTAGTCAAATTTGTTTGGGTATTGTATTAAAAATTGACTTACATAAATTGAGCACACATATGCAGGAAAATGATGGCCAACTTACAGACTGCTAACTGCAGTGTTCATGCAGTCCAATTATCCACGACAGAATAAAACCAAGTAATGTGAGTGGCAACACTATAATGTGTTTCCTGACTAAAGTAGGCAAAACATTTTCCCTTTTTGATCACCATGTATTAAATATGCCAACTTTAGCTAATCAGAAACCATATCTATGATAGTCAAAAAGTTATAACATGCAGAGGATTCTGTTCTTATGGGATATAATACAGTGTCACACCCCAGAAGAATGGAATTCTCTGCTATGCTGCTGCATCAACCTCAAACCTCTTGTAACAGGCAGTTTCGTCATTCTCTGTTACCATTTAAAAGCCAGACGTATGAATGAACATACAACCTATTAAGCAGTCTAAAATAATGACATTATTTAAATAAGAATAAAGCTTTATTCACTAATAAAACATTCTATTCTCATATTCTCACATAATACACAGTATCTACTCCCCAGGTCTCCCAACATTTACTAAGCACTGATTAATTTCAGATGTATATTTGCAAGGCTGTGACTAGGGAGGCGTATGTGGTACAGCTGTCCCGGGCAGCAGATTCCAAGGGGTGACAAAATGGGCAGAAAAATATATATTTGAAAGGAAAAAATCTGATTATCTGCACTCAACTAATTTTAAATTATTATGAGAAATAAAAACAAATTTAAAAAGATGGCGATTTTTTTATAGTTCAGTGTATGTTGGAGTAACGGTCACTCATGTTTCTTCACACTATGATACAACATACAATTTTTACACCCAGTTTTTGAATCAGCATATCAGAATCAATCTAAAAAATTAGTTTTCTTTTATGTTACCATAACTTCACCGAACTCTGTGATTAAATATTCAACATGACACACCAGAACTTTATATTATTGTAACTGTAGGAAAAAAGGGTAATAGCACTACACATTCAGTTAAAAAAAAAAATCTATCTTCCGTTTCAGTATGTGACAACTTACTTTCCTGGTGACAAGTTTCATCTTCCACAAAATCATAAGCAATACTAACCATGTAGGTAAGGTACACTTCCAATAAAATCATTTACATTTGCAAAATTCTCATATACGAGTTCTATTTTTCATCCATTTTCAACCAACAGTGAACATTAACATAACTGCAAAATTGAAACACTCACAAATTTTTTGTAATGTGAAATGGAGATATGTAGTGAAAGAGATGTACTGGATAAATATTTACAGACTGAAAAAAGCTGTTTTTTACCCCCTTTATTGTGAGACAGAAGAATCTTTTAGTAGATCTGATATTTAATAAATACACATATTTGATTATGGCAATTAAAGTATTTATTTATATTCTGTGTTGTTACCTGCACACATGTGCTCAATCTTGTCTCTATATCAGATTATTTTGAATAAACTGTTCACAAGTATACAAAAAAAACACTTAACCTACAATTCTATAATTATTTTTATTTTGTGATTTTCTGATTGCTCAGATGTGGAACCAAATGGTAACATTTTGTGTTGATATATTAAAATTTTGAGGTACATGAACCTCATAGCAGAAAATGTAGTTCACATAGGCAATAGTCAACTGTTCAGTATGTTTTGTGCATTCTGAAGTAATTCACATTTTGGACAGCTGCCTCTGGACAAATATACACAATATTCTTAAATACATTCCAAAATGCCTATATGGTGAATAAATAATGTATCTGTACAAAGATATGTGCCCTTTTAAAGTTGGTATGAAGGAGTAACCTAGACATTGTTTTTACACTATTATTATTAATATTCAAATTTTAAATTCTATTATCACATGTGCAGTTTACCTAAAGAAACACTCTTCTCGCAACATGAACAAAGTGTTACTGTACTGTAATGATTTCCTCACTGTCGTTTAATATATCAGTGTGATGAAACATACACATGGCATATGAAATTACATCAAAATTTAACCATACACTAGAATCTTGAACACAGACTTGTTGTAGCAGCAACACGATCTTCTTCTTTTCTAGACACGTTCTCGCACCTTACCATGCTTCTGTATATCGGACATCAAATTCCTGCAGTGCTGGTAACTTCTGCTTCAGAATCTCAAATGTCTGTGCGGATAATTTAGTGCTGTTCAAGTTTAATTTGCGTAGGTTTGTCATGGCTGCAAACAGCAAAACTCTTTAGGACCATAAACAATCTTGAATTGTAGAGAATCTGCCTAGTATCCTTCTTAACACTTGGCATATTCCAGAATGAATGAATCCAGTGGCACCAAAGCAAAGGAGTAAAGGAATAGAATGTATCCCCTCAACATCAGGAAGGTACATTACCCTATGTCCAAATGAGGAATTTATTCAGTCCTTAATTAATGCAGATCCATTAAATGCAGTCCCAAAATATATACTCTACTACAAGATCAATAGAGATGGGAGAGTCAGCCATTATATCACACGTGCACACGCACGCACGCACACACACATGCACATGTGCACGCACACATGAACATGCATATATGCGCATGCACGCACACTCACACACACACACACACACACACACACACACACACACA
>Ga0123357_10010112_pt1 | contig 11970 bp, 5 predicted proteins | sample TergutEmb28metaG_FD_89873 | JGI IMG/M metagenome (GOLD analysis project Ga0123357, IMG submission 89873) | Embiratermes neotenicus P4 segment gut microbial communities from Petit-Saut dam, French Guiana - Emb289 P4 | ecosystem: Host-associated > Arthropoda: Insects > Digestive system > Gut ...
CCCCCTTTTATTTTTTTTTAAATACTTAAAAAATATTTTTAGGGAATAAAAAAATTTTTTTTTTTTTTTTTTTTTTGCCGGGGGGGGGGGGGGGGGGGGAGGTTTACTAACCTCTTCAACTTGCTGGACAGGTACAACAAATCAACTGTTCAAAGAACGTATAACATTAACACATTCAAATTCATGTAAAGAAAAAAACAGCACAGACTGCAAAAAATTATATTTTGTGATGGACAAGCAGACAGCTAGAGAGATATAAGCACAATTTGTGCTGGTCCTAGAAGTACTACCTTCTTCTTTCCTTGCTCCTGTTTAACTTAGTGGGACAACATTCTGTTAATCCTTTACAGCACAACTGTTACTACAATCACTATCAGAACATTCACGTATATTATTTAAAATCATTCATACTCACTTTTGACTTAGCAGAAGCATTCTTTATTGAAATGGCAACAACATGCAATTTGTTAGTTGTGTTAGCTGTTAAAACTAGCAACAGTCACTATTCCATCATCCTGTAAAAGCAGGCACATTCTTCTATGTCAACTTTGACAGAACTTCCATGTGTGAAACTCCAAGCATCCAACAGGACAATATGTTAAAATTCATAGGACTCCTGGTACTGTGACACCAAATTCTTAATGTCCTTGCTCAAACAGACATTGAATCAAATATATTACCTTCCATTCTTCAATTTTCTGTTTCTTCTCTGCTGAGCGCTCATGGTATTTTGCTTTACTTCTTTGCTGCAATTCCAATGGATCAGACTTTGAATTACTATTTTTTTGGCTGTTTTTATCCTTTGAAATTCTCCATTCTTGAATGGCTTTCTTTTGTTTGGCTTTTAGAATTTCATACTGTTGAAACCAATCTTCATGTAGCAATATATCATCTGCTGAGATATCTATAACAACAAATATACACCGTTGAAAATACACCATGAACATTTTAAAGTATTAGCCTGTTATTTTGAAGCTTCATACAATTTCCAGTTACAATTTCAATTAGCCAAATCCTAGTACAGCAATTAACACTTCTGGCATTAAAATACAATAATATACCTTGAAAATTTTCACTAATTTAAATAAAAAAGAAAATAATTTTTGCATCTAACTAATGGAGAAATTAAAACACACCAGGTGAAATAGTTGTTCTGTTCTCATAGGTCACAAGTTATATCCAGTTACTAAAGGCAAATTAAAAGCCCATCACTCAAAACAGGCAGCTGTAAACATGATGCACATACGATCAGCCTCTGGTGGTGACATTTTCCCAGCTCACAAGCCTAACTTGCCTGTAGTGCAGCTCAGTGGTCAAGTGTCAGTGGTTTTACTGTACAGAGTACAGATAGCAAAAATTAGCGCTAGCTGTTAGGCTCATCTTTGTAGGAGCTGAGAATCATAAAAGTAACTGCCATGAACAGAATACATGCTTGTTTTTTCTGTCATCAACTGTAAGGAGATTGACAGCTACATGTATCATTGCTGCAAACAACTTTAGACACTGCAAACAGCTTCTTAAAAAATATATACTTCAATTATACACATTGAATCTTCCCATAACTACTAATGTCCAGCTCCAGCAGTCAGTAACATTGATAATCTGCCTCAAAATCACTACATATACCAACTGCTAACAGAAAGTTACAAAGATCCAAATTTTTAAGTTCATAACTCAATGCATTCCATACATGACAAGGAAATACAGCTGCTTCTACAAATCGACACAACCGATTTCCACAGGAACAACTAGGATTTATGTGATCATACTAGCAGAAAGATTTATTCCTTAATGTAGAAGCCAAAATCTTCATATATTTCTCATTTTCATCCAGGGCAACAAGTAAAATAGGATCCACCAAGCAGTCCTGTAATTTTATCATATAAGTTTAGAGTTTTGGGTTTAACCTTAACCATAGCTACTGACCTCACAAACAAAAACAGAAGTATCTGAAGAAAGAAACACAACCAACTTTGGGAACACTGTGTATATCACCCACAGCTCAAACAATGCATATGCCCAAAATAATAATTATGCAGAACAGAATAAAATAGCATTTTTGCATTATTTTAGGTCCCCATCAGCACTTTAAACGATTGCACAACTTCTGCCACTGGTGAATTGATGTTACACTGACAATTTCATAAAAATACAATACTCTTTTAAGAGTCTAAAAATACTAATTAAAACCTGAAAACTGTGAAGCTTACACAATTAAAGACATTTTAAAACCTACAAATGGCAGTCTAATTTACAATAATGTCTCATGTTAAAGGCCCTACGCTCCTTGTAAATGTTGGTAACTATTTATCAATGTGGCACAACATCCTACGTAACTCAAAGCTTCATCAACACCACTGTCAGAATCTCAACTATCACACTCAAATTACATTAGTATATAACATAACTCATACCACTAAATACTCAATACTGTAACTTACCAGGGAGATGCTCCTTCAACAAGTTGAGAAATGTTATTTTTTCTTTATGTTTTTTATGAAGGTGCAGAAATAAGAGATGGTCTTCTTCAGCCCAACCACCAGTGTGTCCTCCAGTTTCTTGAAGGAATCTCTGGAAAGCTAACACCTCCTAAAGAAGTAAGAGCGACAACACAGTAAGACTCAAATGCACTGATCCCACTGTGAAAATAAAATCCTTGTTTGTCTTCAGCTACACTGTCGCTATTCTTCATTCTCAAAGTTCTAAGACCCTAACAGAAAATATCACAGTCAATGACCATGGCCATAAGGTTCAACACACATTTTGTATGACACCACTTCAACAGTGGCCTGATGGATTCAAATCCCACTTGCAACACAGCTACTTGTCTTCTTTTGTATAGGCTTATCACAGCAGAGATCTTGTGATGATCTGACCCACCACTCAAGAAGCCCTACAACTTGTCCCATTAAGAATTTGGAAAATGAACACTCCAATATTCTAGAATACGAAGCCACATAACCAACATGAAAGTTCTGACATTCTGGAGGAACCTAATGCTTCTATCTTCATTGGTTCATGCATTCTAATTCACATGACATCATACTTCAGAAAGTTGGAATCTTCATTAGCATTACTGTGAGGGCCCTAATTCTTGTACAATTTAGAAAACCTTACTGTAGGAATGGCCAAAGTTCAGCTCGGGCTGTAATACCAACACACAATTATGTTTAATTTATATGTCAGTGCTTTATTAACTGCAGAGGTTATAAAATACTGACAATTATGAATGGTCAAATGAAAATTATGAAAATAGAAGCTCTAATCAACAATGAGGTCTGTTAAAAAAGTTTATGGATTGATTAAATAAAAAGCATTATGTACCAGATAAATTTTATTAAACATCATCACCTGTGAAATAGTATGTTCACACATTTTAAATGTGAAAATGAGTAATGCACAGCAGGTACCAGCATCAGTTACTCTGAAGCACCTGATGCTGTCCGCTACAGGGCATAGAGTCCTGCATTAAAACAGGACTTGCAGAACTGACTACTGTGGAGCAGACAACAATATTGTTTGCTAGGCAGCAATGCAGCCATAAGCAGGTTTGTATTTTATGAGGAAGCTCTGTTTTAGACTGTACATCCTGTATAAAATTACAACAATGTTTCCATTGTTTCAAGCATTCCACCCACAATTTTGAAAACATTTGGACTTACAGTTCTAGCAACTTTTCTTGTATTTCCTCTACTGACTCCAAATGACATCCTTTTAAACAAACTTTCAAGTTAGGGAACTGGAAAACTCTGCTGGAAAGAGATCAGGATTGCAGGATGGCTGTGGAACCACTGGAATTTTGTCTTTTGCAAGAAACTTCTGCATGGACATCACCATGTGCATGACAGTATAGCCACAGAGACGAAATCAGCTGTTTCTGCCAAGGTTCCAGTCATGTCTTTGCAGTTGCTTCTTGTAGATGCTCTAAGACAGTCACAGATAATTCTTGAGTCACTTTCTGACCTCTAAAAATATATTCACAATGCACCATACCTCAGCAGTTGAACAGAATTATGAGTACTGTCTTCAAATTAGATCTACCCTTTTTGCACTTTTTTTCTCTGTCGGGGACGATTCTGACTTCTATTACAAAGATTGTTGCTTTGTACTGATATCACACCAGCAGACCCATGCCTCATCTCACATAATAATTAACTGCATTAAGTTCTCATTTACTTCAAGTTGTTGCAAAAGGTCAGTCAATTCTCCCCCCCCCCCAACCAGAAGCCATAGGCAAATTTTGCAGAAACCAGCTGCATGCCCAAATTCTCAGTCAGAACTGTTAAACAAAATCCTATTACATTCCTACATTTTCCCCCATTTCTTGTACAATTAACTGTTAATCTCAATGTACCAGGACATTGACTTCAGTGACTTTTCATCAGCTAGTGACATGAACAAGTGGCAAGAACAATGTTGAATGCCCCTCTTAACAAATTATAAGTTTCCTTTCCAGTTTTCCCCACTTTGTAACTAAATTACACATGAATCTGCTTTTGCACTGGAAACACATTTTAAAAAAATTGCTGATGCGCTCTTTCTATACATCAAATAACATTTGTAATTCAGCAACAAACACATTAAGACAGAACGGAAAATAGCAACAGAACACAGTCTACCAAACCATGCCCAATCTTCATGCGGTTGTCACAATTTTAAAGTAATGTTGCATGCACAGGCCCAGAACTTTTTGAAGAAAATCCGTAACACTGAACTTGGTTACAACAAGTGCACCACTACACTGGATAGTTTTGCTTGATATTGTCATTATTCATACCTATGAATGTAAAAACCTGCATATATTATATAGTAAAGTAAATATATAACGTGTAAAAGCATACACAGAGATCATGTTTAATGAGTTTATGGAAAACATATAAATGTACACAAACTAAAAAAATTAATGTAAACAAACAAAATGTTACACACAGCACATCATTAATCACTCCCCTCTTTAAAAAAAAAAATAATTTAAAATTGGGGCCTGTTTCACAGATGTCTCTCAATTTTTCGTAAATAGACTCTTCCTTTTCGTTACAATATTTCGCTTACTGAAGAGAAAAATCTCCACCCACTGTTGTGACCAATGTCACAAAATGTCTTTTCGAACTGTAAACACAAGTTCCAAGAAGAGTGCTCCCAACCTATATGTGGGAACAGGGGTCTTTGGTACAGATAAGGTAGACAGTGCCAGCAGCATCCTTTCCCCCCCAAATCTCATCTGTTCAAAACTATCCAGCAGCTGTAAAAGTGATGATTGCAGGTGATGGTGCATTTGACTTCCTGGCTTAGACAAAGAGATCTTTGTCTAACAATGCTGTGTTCAGAAGTCTCCCTGCATGGCAGGATGGGCTTATGAACCCAGAAAAACAAACCAATCAGATGTGGGAATACAGGAAGCTCAGGCCCCACTCAGTAATGATGGATCTGACTGCAACCAGATGAGAAAATGCTGAGAGGACAATGTTGACTCAATAAATCTGTGAGATGTGCTTGTTATATACATGAAATATGAGTACGTAATATCTGTAAACTCCACAGAGAGATACTATTTGCTCACTGCAGCTGAGATCTTATTATACCTGTGCTCATTCTAAACAAGTCTCACTCATACTACAGTACCCATATATATATATATATATATATATATATACACACACACACACACACACACACACACACACACACACACAAAGCAATTGCCTGGAAGGGCTGAGAATGGACACAAAAACCTTAGACAGGATGGCCTGCCTATGGACCAAGACATAAACTTGGGATTTTCCACATATTAAACAACTATGTTGTGACCTTTGATAAGAATACTCACAACTGGCCAGCCATTCCAAAATTGGAAGGCCCAGGAGAAAGATGGTAATGGGAATGACAATGGAAGGATAAGTTGCAACTGTAAAATTATGCTGTAATCATAACATTTGGAAGCAAAGATTTCTTAACTTACCTCCTTGTTACTGTCAGTGTTTGAAATATTAAACTTTGAAACCCTTCTCACTGGAGGTTTTAGCACAGACGGGCTTACAGCCCGATTCCAATCATCAAATTTACTTTCCAGACTCTTTAGTTCATTAGATAAGGCATACTCTTCTTTTAACAGCTTCTGAAATCTGCAGAAAAAATGCAAGATACAAATCAAATTAAATGACAGGCTAAACAAACAGAATGAAAGTCTTATTCTATTGCCTTCATGCTTGATGTTATTATGCAAATATACTACTAAAACCTGTTAAAATTAAATCTCTCAAACCAGTAATTTTCAACGTGAACAATGTATTATCAGACTGTTAATGGCACATATGGAAAGGATTTAAAGCTGCCCCATTATGACACATGAACCTAAATTCAAAGATATTAAACTGAAGAAAACACAGTCTAATACATAAGCCATAATTAATTTGTTTCTAAGAACACATTATCAATTCAAAGCTTACCTTTTATCATTGGCCTTACTGCAATTCCTTATTGTTTTCTCAAGATCATATATACATTTTTGGTAATATTCCACCTCTGCAAGAAACAAGAATGCATACATTTCACAATATGAAAGGACTGCTGCACATTTATGTCAACATTCATTTTATAACTGATAAAATGAAAGTGGTTCCAACAGGCAAAATAACACCCGGAATCTGGCGAGATAATGTAGTATGTTCAGTTATAGGTACTTTTTTGCATAAGGATTAGATACATGAGATGTGATAACAATAATCATGAGTGACAAGGTGGGAAAAATATGGAATGAAGCAGTTGAGGACTGATACCATTCCAGATGTTTTACAGGGTGAGTCTGACTAAACTCATGTCAGGCACAGAATGAACACATGTGACTGGTGTTTAACTCAACCATTAGGTCTCCATGCTACCTACAGAGTTTAACTCGTCTGCCTGCTCTTCCACATTACCTACAGAAGTTCCTGCAAAGCACCTGCTCCCACATGCCACCTACATTCGATATCAACTTTCTACCAACACCAGTAACAGGGTACGCAAAACTGAGTGAGATTGCAAGTGACAGTTGGTGCGAATGGGCAATGGCATGCAGAGGGGAAAAAAATTTTAGGCAGATGGGTTAGGAAAAATCTTCATCCATTCTCTTGTCTGGGTGTGCTTATCACTCTACTTGACAAACATTGTACTATATATACTACAGAAACATGGCATCTATGAAGCAAAAATGTTACATGCAAAAGAAAAACACTGCAAAGAACTTTCAGTCCCAACAGAGATAATGAATGAGCAATAACAACAGTAAACTAACAGAATTATATAGGCAACTGGATGTTACTGTAGATTGCATTGGTTGGAATAAGCTCCAAGAATGATGGCTGATAAAACAGTGAGTAAAAATTCAGGGGTGGCTGGATGAAGACTGGAACAGACTGGTATCTTATACACTGATCCAGAATTGTACAACAAGCAACAGATGGCGAGCAAGCTTGGTAGTTTCATGGAAGGGTTTAATGTCCAACATCTTTATGAAGTTCCCTTCTGCCATTACACAAATCTGCTACTCCTAAAACAATCCCACAGATAGTTTTCCACAATATCCACTAAGTGCCGTCATTATAGTTTCTTTCACCTCTTGTGCTGTTTGCAACATCTATCCCTCAAGAGAATGTTTGCTTTTGAGAAGAGGTAGTAACTACTTCTTTTGTTGCAACAGTATGTGATCGTTCTGGTATCAGTGGGCTTCTGTCTTCCTCTACTTCACTCTAGCTCCTGATTACTGTTGTCAAGAACTAAGACCCTCCTAAAGGGACACAAGTTGCAATCAGCAGAAGCCATGAAGAATACTAGTGCTGGCATTTAAGTACGTTGCTATAAAAAGCCTACAAGAATACTTCCAGCAATGGTATGACTGCTGGTAGAAGCACGTGTCAGAGACATGGAAGAACTTCCACGTTGGGTACAGTACAACAAAACATAACAGGTGTGCTCACACAGGTGAAAGTTTACTATCGAACTCCATACCACAGGTTTTAATTTTCACCATTATGTTAAGACAGCCTTATAACAAGAGAGTAAATCATTTGACTATACAAGTCAAAATTACCTAATTGTCTAAGTTTATCTTCATTCATTACATCAGCTTTCAGTTGTTTCAAAGACTGTAAAATTGACAACGACAAATGACGAAGTTTCTCGCTCTCCTGAGTTCTGTTTAAACAGAAAATAACAAGGAAAAAAGAAATATTATTGCGACAATAAAACAGGTAAAGGTAAAGTTGTCCCAGTCCATGCCATGAAGGCATACAGCAGAAGCAGACATACAGCTCCACTCATTCTTCAACTCAGCATTAGATGGAGGTGAGCTGCAAACTTCACACCCCAACCACCTTACTCCTGGAAAAGGACCCCCATACCCATTAAATACGAGGCTCAGTGGGGTGGACTGGACAATTTAGAGAAGAGAAAAATCTCTTAACTCAGACAGGATTCAAACCCAGGATCATCCAGCCCAGTCTGATCACTATACCAACTATGCTATCCCAGTTCCACAGTACACAATAACAAAACAGTACAAAAGAAATTACTTATCAAATTCTGAAATATTAAAACACCTCTTTCATTAGAGTGTTTTTCTATTTGTTCACTTAAAAATACCTTAAAAATTCTATGATTATCTAAACTAAATGGCAGGATTATTATGAACTATATATATGGCAGTGCATTTTCAACACACCATTCAAGAATTTGCCTGGAAGGAATGAGGAAAGCTATAAAATGTCAGGATGGTCAGTATTTAGGTAACTCCATCTTTTTAAACTGAAGAGTTTTCCACAGCTACACCACAATGTTCATCCTACTTCATTTGCATCCAGAAAAAGCTAAATTCCCAGTTCAATGTAATTATTGATGAATTTAGAACCATGATCATTAAACACATTTTAATTTGTCTGCTTGTTGATCGCCACTTGAATATTTGACTTCTTTTGTGTTTTTGACTTCTCTTGCAACAAACACATTTTTTCAACCTCACATAGATTTACATAATGTATGAAATAAATAACATATAAATAAACTAATCAAATAAAATATAAAAAGAAAAATGAAGCAGATTCATAAGTGGTTGTGTCTGTAGACTGCAAAGCAACGGTTTTAAAACATACTCTCTTCAGCAAATAAATCTGTCTTGCAATACTGTATACAGTGTTTTTACAATTAGTGAAACTGAGGAAAGCATTTCTTATCAATACCATAAATAACTTCAGTGTTCAATGAAGTGGCAAAAAAGCCTACCGATGACATACTATAAATTTCAATTGTTTTGGAAGTTATTCATTGTCTAAAGTACATTCCACACACATGCTCCAAAAATTGGCACAACCAGTTGTCAGATGACAAGTTTTCATTATATTAATCCTGGGATGGCTGGTGTTCACTGTAAGTGACACAATGGATGGCAGAACATGATTAATTTCTGTAAACCTAGGTTCCAGCTCAAAAACTTATAAGCCAAACGTTTTTACCCTGTAAATTTACATCATAAAAATTAACATCATAAACATCAAGGATTGGACCCTTTGATCCGTTCCCTCTCCAGAGTTACAGCTGCTCACGCCAACGCTTCTTCGGTCTTCCAATTTTTCTCCTTCCTTGTGGTCTGTAGTGGTATGATTTCAAAGGGATTCGGTTTTGTGGCATTCTTTGCAAGTGTGAAAGTCAGTTCTGTCTGTATTAAAAATTATGTAATAAAAATTAACAAAGTTAAAAATTTCACTACTACTGTTGCTCAAATTGTCTCTAATAAATCACCAGATGTTCATATAAAAAGTGGGCAGACTTCTAAAATGACATCATGTCTTGCAGACCTTTTCTATCAAAAACACCCTGAAAAACACAAAAAAATCAAAACCTAAGGAGTGTTAGAAATACAATGCAATTAAAAAACACACTTACTGATTGTAGAGTGAATACGGAATGTGATGGCACACGCGCAGAAACCACATTTGGTCTTCCAGCGAAACAGACGAGTCCATTTAAATCGGCGGGGGTATCAGTTCTGTCGGCTGCTGGCAGCCGAGGTGTGCGCATCAGCGGTAGTAATGCTGGATAGACCGTGTTTCAATACAGTGCAAGACTGCTGGCTACCCACTCCATTCGCCTCTTTCCCCTTCACTTCTCCTCCCGTGCGTCGCCGTGTGCCACCAGATTCCGTTTCCACTCTACTTCTTGTACATTAAAATACAAATGAAACTGACAAGTACCATAAACCACTCCCCCCACAAGTCCTGCTCCCTTCATCTTTGGCTCCCTTTTCCACAACCATCATTGCAAAGATACTTAAAGACATTGTTACATGCCTCTGCACATTCTGCTAAACAGATTTCGGTTGTTAGATTATTTATTGGTGGCAATGAGCAAACTGTTCAGTAACGAAGTGTTCGTTGAACTGAGATATAAGAAAAAAAAAATTCACTTTACATTACACACCTCTGAAAAACAAGGTGCCATGTTAAATTATCTAGGCATCATGGCAAAATGGTACCCAGAATTCATTCAGCCCTGACAGATAATAGACAAGATTAATACTGAAGGAGATCAGGATTCAATTTTCACCACTGTGGCTAACAGCAAAAGTTAAAAATCTGTCACAATGATGCCAGTCTCTCAAAGATGAGGTACAGGCATCTCCTGAAATGATACTTCAGACAATGGGCAATAACCAGTACAACTGCATTGTAGCGAATTAAACACTGTCACAAATCTACAATTACAGAAGTGTATCTCTGTCAACAAAAAGCTTCAGAGCCTCTCAAGCAGGAGACTAATTTGTTGGTGAATGGTGTTCTGAAGCCCAGCAACTACAAGACACCAGTTGCTGTAATGTGAAAGAGACTATCCTTACCATTGCTAAAAATGAACATTCAGTGCAACGCTACAACCACAAGAGATTATGTTGTGTGAGACCTACTGGAACTGCGGGGAAAGACAATAACAAAAGATGCAGGGAAGAAAAATGTAGGTAAAAAAGGTAAAGAGATCCTGTTATAGGCCCAGTGTGGCCCACAGGGTGGGTAGATGTATAGCTCTACTCTTCCATGACCACGACACTAGAAGGGGGTGAGTGGTCAGCAGCACGCCCCGGCCACACTTTATCCCCAGGAAAGACCCGGCACCAATTTTACAGGAGGCTGGATGGGCCCCAGGGCCAGTCTCAATGGGCGGAAAATCTCGTCCCCACCGGGATTTGATCCCAGACTGTCCAGCCTGTAGTCAGCCGCTATACCGACTGAGCTACCCGGCCCACAAGAAAAATGTAGGTGCATTCCATAACATGACAGGTGAAATAAACTGCTATTTTAGACTAATTATTTTAAAATTTCTATGCACACTTTTGAAGGACTGTAGGAGACTATTTAAGTATTCCCGACAAACAGAAAATACAAATATGAGGAAATCTATACTACCCAAGAAAGGATTAAATTAATATATTGTTCCCTGTAAAATAATTCACTTCAAGTCACCATGGAGGCTGCATCCCCTCTGAAAGCTCACACACAACTGCATGGTTCTGCAACCTCACATCAGTTCCCAGGCTTTTAGTAAGAGTAGGGGAATGGCAACATTAAATCCGTCATGAGATCTCAGGCAGACTGTTGACCACGTGGAAATCATGATTGATTGCCACATACTCTGTCGCCAGGAGACCAAATGCTGGTGACTAAGTCTCCTGTGTGAAAGAGGCTTAATATGACTTACATAAATATGCTTCTACAAACTACAATGCACATAAACAGTTCAGTATTGTTCAAAGATATTTTGTATTTGTAATTATTATTTTCATACAAAAGCCCAAAACACCAAATTAAAATAGACAGACCCTCCATTCATTCATTCATTCATTCATTTATTTTCACTCTGTAAATCCTTATAAGGTCAAGTTAGCCCCTAGGATATAGAGCATGTCACAAGAGATATTTTAGCAATTGTATATACATGAGGTGTACCACA
>Ga0123357_10010113_pt1 | contig 11969 bp, 7 predicted proteins | sample TergutEmb28metaG_FD_89873 | JGI IMG/M metagenome (GOLD analysis project Ga0123357, IMG submission 89873) | Embiratermes neotenicus P4 segment gut microbial communities from Petit-Saut dam, French Guiana - Emb289 P4 | ecosystem: Host-associated > Arthropoda: Insects > Digestive system > Gut ...
ACGACCGCTACTTTCTCGATGTGACCGTGAACAAGACCGTCGAGATATGGAACAAGCGTATGCACTTCTACCACGGCAACTACGAGCGGTACGTGGCCCAGAAAGAGGAGCGCCGCACGCAGTTGATGGCAGCCTACAGAAATCAGCGCGAGCGCATCGACGCGCTGGAGGCGTTCATCAACCGCTTCCGCTATCAGGCGACCAAGGCCCGTCAGGTGCAGTCGCGCATCAAGGAGCTGGAGAAGATCGAGCGCATCGAGGTTCCCGAGGAAGAAGGGACAATACATTTCTCCATTCCGCAGCCGCCGGCCTCGGGGCGCACGGTGATCGAGGCGCAGAACCTGACCAAGCATTACGGCGACAAGCGCGTTCTGGAAGACGTGAGCTTCACCATCGAGCGCGGCGACCGCATCGCTCTGGTGGGCGCGAACGGCGCGGGCAAATCGACGCTGATCCGTCTGCTCAGCCAGCAGGAGGAGCCCACCGGCGGCACGGTGCGTTTGGGCCATAACGCTCTGGTGGACTTCTTCGCGCAGGACCAGTACAAGGTGCTCGATGCCAACGCCGTGATGCTCGACGACATCGCCGCCGCCGCGCCCAGGGTTCCGGTGGTCGAGCTGCGCTCGCTGCTGGGCTGCTTCATGTTCTCCGGCGACGATGTCTTCAAGAAGCTGGGCGTGCTCTCCGGCGGCGAGCGCAACCGCTACGCCATGGCCAAGATGCTGGTGTCGCCGTCGAACATGCTGCTGCTCGACGAGCCGACCAACCACCTCGATCTGCGCGCTAAGGACGTTCTGCTCGACGCCATCCGGAACTTTACCGGAACGGTGCTGTTCGTCTCGCATGACCGCTACTTCATTGACGGCCTGGCAACGCGCGTCTTCGAGGTGGAGGCGGGCCATGTCCACATCTACCCGGGCAACTACGAGGACTACATGTGGCGCAAGCAGGGCGGTCCGGAGAAGATCGAACAGGAGCTTGCCCAGTCTGTGGCAAAGCCTGCGCCTGCCGCCGTCGCGCCGGTTGAAGCGCCACAGCCGGAGGCTCAGCAGCCTGCTGTCAAGCGGTTGAATCCGATTAAGCTGAAGCAGCTTGAGGACCGCCTTCGTTTGGCCGAAGAGGAGATTCCGCGTCTGGAGTCGGCGATTACGTCCGTAGAGGAGCGGCTAGGCATCTTCGTTTCAGCCGAGCAGTCGCAGCGAGATGCAGCCGAACTCGATGCCTTGCGCGAGAAGCGGACGGCACTGCTTGCGGAGTGGGAAGAACTTGCGTTGACGCTCGAAGAGCAGCGCGCGGTTAGTTGATGTTCCAATTCGGTGGACGCCAATATGAGTGCCGCAAGCGTGTTCCATACCGCTCACGGCGAAGCCGTGGGTCAAATGTCGATAGATAAACCGAGGGAATGCGCGTGCTGGCGAATATCCCACACATGACGCGATAAAGCTGTGTCATGTATGGACACCGGGATTTACGCAGCGGATAAAATATCGTAAGTATGTCTTCATCGATCGCCACACCTGATCCCGTGCCAGTGAAACGCCCCATGTCCGCGCGCCGGAGGTGGCGGGCCATCACGCGCATAACCCGCGAACTTCTCTCCATCGGGAAGGCCCTGGCCGCGACCGGTCATCCGTACATGGCGCAGATCGTGCCCATGCGGCGCTGCAACCTGGCCTGCGCCTACTGTAATGAGTACGATGCTGTCTCCGACCCGGTGCCGGTGCGCGAGATGCTGCGCCGCGTCGATCATCTTGGCCGGCTGGGGACCTCGATCATCACCATCTCGGGCGGCGAGCCGCTGCTGCATCCGGACCTCGACGAGATCGTCCGGCGCATCCGCCAGACCGGCGCGATTGCAGGCGTAATTACCAACGGCTACCTGCTGATGCCCGAGCGCATCGAGCGGCTCAACCGGGCCGGACTCGACCACATGCAGATCTCCATCGACAACATCACGCCGGACGAGGTGTCGAAGAAGAGCCTCAAGGTGCTCGATAAGAAGCTGCAGATGCTGGCCGAACACGCTGATTTTCATGTCAATATCAACTCGGTTGTCGGTGGCGGCATTCAGAATCCGACTGATGCGATGGTGATCTCGAAGCGGGCGCTGGAGCTTGGCTTCAGCTCGACCATCGGCATCATTCACGACGGCACCGGCCAGCTCAAGCCGCTGGGTGCGGCCGAACGCGCGGTCTGGGACCAGGTTCGCCAGCTCGAACGCCGCAGCTATACGCGCTTCAACCACTTTCAGGAGGCCATCGCCAACGGCCAGACGAACGTCTGGCGCTGCCGCGCCGGAGCGCGCTACCTCTACATCTGCGAGTACGGGCTGGTGCATTATTGCAGTCAGCAGCGCGGGTATCCTGCGATTCCGCTGGAGAAATACATGAAGGCGGACGTCAAGCGCGAGTTTCTTACGGAGAAGACCTGCTCGCCGAGCTGCACCATCTCCTGCGTCCACCAGGTCAGCTACATCGACCACTGGCGCGCTCCGCAGAGATCGACGGTGACGCCGAGCGATCCCCGGCCCGGCTCTGACCTGGTTCAGATCCGCTGATCCGGCTTACTGCTGCTGGCCGTCGCCGTCATCGACGGTGATGCTTTCAGGCAGGTCCAGCGCAATGACGTTGAACTCAGTCCCTGACGGCTGCGGGTTGACGGCCACGATATGCTGATGCTGCCTGGAACCCGCCTTCAGCTCAGTCTTCCCGGAGACGTCGTCAACTACGTTCACAGTGGTTTTCGCGTGGCCGCAGGTTAGGCCCTCGTCTGTGATGGCGGGCGTTCCTACGGGCTGGCTGTTGCTGCACTGAATCACCACGCCATACCGCTTCAGGGCGTCCTTATAAAACTGCTGCACCTTGTCGGGAGCGTCGGGCGTGCGATAGCTGGCGGCCTTTACACGGAGCTGGAACCTTCCGAAGCTCAGATTCACATCGGCGGAGCCGTTGTCCTTATCATGCTTGGTGACCATCTCCGCTCCGGGATAGACAGGCAATCCGAGTCCCTGTTCCACGCTTGCCTGATCGGTCTTAACCTGCATGCCGCCGAAGAGAGTCGCAATTTTTACATTCTCGCCGCCCTTTTGCTCGCTGGTTTCGATCCTGCATCCAGCCGGCAAAGATGCGAGCACTGCTACTGCTGCCAGAATGAACCGCTGATGGTTTCGCACAAAATGCCTCCACGAAAAACAATACGCCAATTTGACGGCGCAGGTTCCATCGCTGCCGCTGAAAGAGATTGCCAGGTTCTGAAATTGCATCCATCATGGTTCCGCAGCGGGCAATTCTGGCGGCGATTGCCGTGTTTACATGCATTCGCTCTGACCTATACTTATCGATGAGCAGGATTCCGGCTGTTCTGGAACCTAGTTATGGCGCTGCACCAGCCAATACGAGACGGCCACGCCTCCGGAATCGAGATTCCGGACAAACTTTATTTCCGCATCGGCGAGGTGGCGCGCCTGTGCGATGTTCCCACCTACGTGCTGCGCTTCTGGGAGAGTGAGTTTCCGCAGCTCAGGCCGAACAAGGGCGGCACGGGGCAGCGGCTCTACCGGCGGCGCGACGTAGAGATGGCGCTCCACATCAAGGCGCTTCTTTACGACGAAGGCTACACGATCCCCGGCGCGCGGCTGGCGCTTAAGTCGGAACAGAAGCAGAAGGACGACGCCGCTGAGATTTCTGAGACTTCGTTAGCTGCGTCCGGTGCTGAGGCTGTTGCCGCCACTCCGGAGGACCACTCCGGTCAGCTTCGCCGATTGCAGCAGGATCTTCGCGAGCTTCTGGAGGTTCTGGCGAAGTCTCCAGCCGATGGAGCGAAGTCCTGAAACCCGGCGAGCAATATATCCTGAAATCCTGGCTAAGTGAACGACGAATCCAATCCGTTAAGTGAATCTGTAGAGGTTCGGCTTCAGACTGGGACTCCGCCAGTCAGTGAACGAGCTTCCCGGCGCAGCCTGCTATCACTGCTTCGTCCATCAGCCGAGCACACGGTGATGTCGGCGGCTCTGCTGCTGATGCTTTCGACCATTCTTTCCGGCGTTCTGGGACTTATCCGGCAGAAGTGTATCAATTCGATCTTCGGCGCCGGCCTGGAGACGGATGCTTATAACGCGGCCTTCCAGCTTCCCGATCAGTTGGCTTACTTCCTTGTGGGAGGAGTCGCCTCGATCACGTTGATCACGATCCTCAACCGCTATCGCGCGCGCGGAGACGAGGCGGGCGCCGATCGCGCTCTGTCGGCGGTGCTCAACGCCATGATCGCGGTGCTTGGCCTCGGCATCGTGCTGGCCGAGCCGCTGGCGTCCGTCTATACGCATATCTTCTTCCGGGGATTCCAACCCGCGCAGGCCGCTCTGAGCACATCTCTGACGCGCATCATGCTTCCGGCGCAGCTCTTCTTTCTGATCGGAGGAGTGGTCGGCTCGCGGCTGCTGGTGCGCAGGATTTTTCTTTATCAGGCGGTTCAGCCACTGATCTATAACCTGGGCATTATCTGCGGAGCAATCTTTCTGCACCGCCGCTTCGGAATCTACTCGCTCGCCATCGGCGTGCTGGCGGGAATCATGGTCAGCGCCGCGTTCACACTTTTTGGAGCGCTCCGCGACGGGTTCCATTACCAGCCGATTCTCAACCTTCGTCATCCGGCTTTTCTGGAGTGGCTGCGCCTGACGTTTCCGCTGATGATCGGCGTCTCGCTGGTGGCCGCCGACAAGTGGATTCTCTCCTACTTTGCCTCGAACGATACGGGTGCGATCTCGCGGCTGATGGTGGCAAAGACGCTCTTCAACGCTCCGATGAGTCTTCTGGGCCAGGCTGCCGGAGCCGCTTCGCTTCCATTTTTTGCCGCTCTGTACAGCCAGCGCCGGTTTGGCGATTTTGCCTCTGCGGTCAACAGCGCCGTCTCGCGCGTGCTGGGAGCGGCGTTGCTGATGGGCGCATGGATGATCGCGCTGGCTTCGCCGATTGTCGATCTGTTTCGCGGCGGCTCGTTCACGCCCGCCGATGCGCACGCTACGGTGGTGTACTTCACCGTCTTCACGCTTTCGATAGCCTTCTGGTCCTCGCAGGGCATCTATGCGCGGTCGTTTTACGCCGCAGGCAACACGGTAACTCCGGCGATTGTGGGATGGACGGTGACGCTGATCTCGCTTCCCGTCTACAGCCTGCTGTTTCACGCGGCGGGAGTCACGGGGCTTACGTGGGCCTCGAACATAGGGATGCTCGTGCAGACGCTGGCGCTGGCGGTTCTGCTGAACCGCAGCGGGATGGTCCGTTTCTCAGGCCTTGACGCAGGCGAGCTCGGACGCGCGTTGCTGGCTGCATGCGTAAGTCTGGCGGGAGCCTACGCGACGATGCGCACGCTTCACCTTCCTCGCACTCATACCCATGATGCGGTTCTTATTGTTGCAGGAACAGCGGTTTGGGCTTTGCTGAGCGTGGCAGTGCTATGGCTTACAAGATCATCGTGGTTGCGCCAGATGCGGGCGAAGCTGTAGCTTGACTAAACCTTTTTCCGCGATTTACGCTTAGTTCGCCTTTTAAGTTTGATCGGTTCGTCATCTGTGCCCGCGCACAAAAAATGGAGGATCAAACCAATGACGGCTCATCGGAAAACCCACCATCTGTTTCTGCCCCTTCTGACCGCAGGCATTCTTCTGAGCTTGACGGTTTTATCTTTCGCTCAGGCGACATCCACCACAACCAAAACGCCAAGAACGACAACAGGCGCTCTCACCATCGACACCGCCCAGGTGGTTTACACCTCGGGCGACGATGCGGTGCTGAAGATGCCGGACGGCTCTCTTCAACTCTTCGAGTTGCAGCCGGGGACGTCGTTGACCATCGACGGAAGACCGGCGACCGCGGCTGATCTTTCTCCTGGCATGACACTCTCGCACTTGCAGTTGCATAGCCGCACGCAGTCGGACGTGACTACGGTGAAGCAAATCGATGGCATCGTCATGGGCAAGAGCGGAAGAATCCTGAATCTGCGGCTGGACGACGGCACCTCGAAGTTCTTCAGCGTCCCGCACGATGCAACCTTCGAGGTCGACGGAAGGAGGACAACCTTCGACAACGTGACCCGCGGAATGAGGGTTTCCGTCACTGCGGTTACGACCGGAGGACACACCCTGTCGGCCAGCCGGGGAGCCATGGTAGCGCGAACGCCGCCGCAGTCCGGAACGCTCGTGGTTGAAAGCCCCGGGCCAACCGGAAGATAGACGGTTTCATGCATAATAAAACCAGAGTTCTGCCGTTCTATCCCATGCCTGAGCGTGAGCGTGAGTACAACACTGAATACGAACGCGGTCAGCGGCGCAACGCCTTGGCATGCCATGTCTCCAGCCGAGGCCGTGGAGCGGCTTGCGACCGATCCTGAGCAGGGACTCAGCCAGCCGGAGGCAGCGGTCCGGCTCCAGAAACATGGGCCAAACCGCCTGCCCGAAGGCCGGAAGCGGGGTCCGCTGGCGCGGTTCTTCTCTCACTTCAACAACGTGCTGATGTACGTGCTGCTGGCCGCCGGGTTCGTCAAGCTGATGATGAACCTGTGGATCGACGCGGGCATCATCTTTTCAGTGGTTGTCGTTAACGCACTGCTCGGATTCATTCAGGAGGGCAAGGCCGAGAAGGCGCTGGACGCGATCCGCAACATGCTCACTGCCGAGGCGCGCGCGCTGCGCGGCGGCCAGGCGCGCATGGTTCCAGCCGAGCAGGTGGTTCCCGGCGACATCGTGCTGCTGGAATCGGGCGACAAGATACCTGCCGATCTCCGCCTCATCAAAGCGAAGAACCTGCGCTGTGAGGAGGCCGCTCTCACCGGCGAATCCGTGCCCGCGGAAAAGAGTGCCGATGCGTCCGTGCCACTGAATGCAACCGTTGGCGATCGCGCAAACATGGCGTTTTCGGGCACCATGGTCGTGTCTGGACGCGCAACCGGCATCGTCGTCGCCACGGGCAGCGAGACCGAGCTGGGGCGTATCAACCAGATGCTCGCCTCGGTCAGCGCGCTGGAAACTCCGCTGCTGCGCCAGATCAAGAGATTCGGTTACACCATCACGGCGGTCATCGGAGTCGTCGTCGCCTTTATCTTCGCCTACGGCAAATGGGTGCAGGGCATGGACATGGTGCACCTCTTCCAGGCGGTCGTCAGCATCGCTGTCTCGGTGATTCCGGAAGGGCTGCCCACGCTGATTACGATCACGCTGGCGATAGGAGTGCAGCGCATGGCCCAGCGCAACGCCATCATTCGCAGGTTGCCCGCGGTCGAGACGCTTGGCTCCGTCTCGCGCATCTGCTCCGACAAGACCGGCACGCTGACGCTGATGGAGATGATGGTGGTATCGGCGGTTGCAGCCGACGCAGCCTATCAGGTCACCGGCGATGGCTACGCGCCCACCGGTGAGGTTACGAAAGATGGAGTGGCTGTAAATTCATCAGAATCCGTGCTCACGCTCATGGGGCGCGTGTGTCTGCTGTGCAATGACGCCGAACTGTTCCAGCAGGACGGCGTCTGGAAGGTGGAAGGCGATCCGACCGAAGGCGCACTTTATCCATTTGCAAATAAGCTCGGCATGGATCGGCAGACGGAGCGGTCTGCGTTTCCGCGTATCGACGCCATACCGTTTGAATCGGAGCACAGGTTCATGGCGACGCTTCACAGGTCTGCTGACAACAGGCAAGCGTTGTTAGTCAAGGGCGCCCCCGAGGTGATCCTCCAGCGATGCAGTTTGCAGCAGACTGCCGGGGGGCAGGCTCCGCTCGACCGCGAGCGCTTCACGCGGGAAGCCAACAGGCTCGCGGCTCAAGGCGAACGAGTGCTGGCACTGGCCTGGCTTGAGGAGCCGAAACTGCCAAGCGGCGGCCTTGGCCCTGCCGACCTTCCGGACGCTCTGGTTCTGCTGGGTCTGGTCGGATTGCTGGACCCGCCTCGCAAGGAGGCCATCGAGGCCGTCAAGGAGTGTCATGGCGGCGGCATTCGCGTCACCATGATTACGGGTGATCACAAGATCACGGCGGCGGCCATCGCCAGGATGCTCGACATCGGCGACGGAACGACTGCGGTCACTGGCGCCGAGATCGAGGAGATGGACACGGCCACGCTTCAGGAACGAGTCGCTGATGTGGATGTTTTTGCGCGCGCCAGTCCCGAGCACAAGCTCCGCCTGGTGAATGCGATTCAGGCCAACAAGCAGATCGTGGCGATGACGGGTGATGGCGTCAACGATGCGCCTGCGCTCAAGAAGGCCGACATCGGCGTGGCTATGGGCATCAAAGGCACCGAGGTGACCAAGGAAGCCGCCGGAATGATCCTGGCCGACGACAACTTCGCCTCCATCGCCGCTGCCGTGAAGGAAGGGCGTACGGTCTACAACAACATCGAGAAGGCGCTGCTCTTTATCCTTCCGACCAACGTCGCCGAGGCGTCGGTGATTGCGATTGCCATCTTTGTTGGCTTCACGCTGCCCATCACGGCCCCGCAGATTCTGTGGGTCAACATGGTCACGTCGGTGGCGCTGGCTCTGGTCATCTCGTTTGAGCCGCACGAGGCCAGCGTGATGCTGCGTCCTCCGCGAGCCGCGAACCGCGCCATCATGACCCGCTTCGGCCTCTGGCGCATTCTGCTGATCGGCATGTTGCTGCTCGCTTACACGCTGGGCGCGTTCTTCTGGATGAAGTTGCAGGGAGCGTCCGACGCGCTCGCGCGGACCGTCGCCGTGAATGCCCTCGTAATGGGGCAGGCGTTCTACCTGCTGAATAGCCGTTACCTGCTCGACTCGTCGTTCTCGCTGAAGGCGCACATGGGCAACAGGTATCTGCCGCTTGGCATCGTCGGCACCGTTCTGCTGCAACTGCTGTTCACCTACACAAGCCCCTTCCAGACAATCTTCAACACGGAAGCGATTCCGCTCCATGTCTGGCCATGGCTGTTCGCCGGCGGCGCGGCGTTCTTTCTGGTGGTGGAGGCCGAGAAGTTCGTCATCCGCTCGTCGAGTTCGCTGCGAAAGATCGTCACGGCAGCGGAAGCTGGCACCTAGATTTTTGAACGATTACAAAGGTCCGGGTGCCCCATCCTTCGTCCACCGCGATGCATGCGGAAGTCACATGCTTCTCTGGTGGACGAAGGGTGGGAAAGCATAATGCTCGATCGGCCATGTTTTCACCCTGAACAGTGGCGAGTTGAGCTGTATACCTCCCACCCTTCGTCCGCCCGAAAGATATGGGATACCCTGTGGCTTTCTTGGCGGACGAAGGATGGGGCACCCGTAGATAACCGGCGTTACTCGATTTCTTTCTGATCGTCATCCAGCAGCGAGTCGGAGGCATCCGCTTTCCCGGCTCTGCCATCGACCAGATGCGTAGCGCAACGCCAGGCGCGGCGCGCCAGCGTCTCCAGGCGGCGAACGTTTTCGACATGCGCAATGGCCTCGTCTGCGCTTACCGTTCCGCTGGCTACCGAACTGAGTGTCGCTTTGCGGTGGGCCTGCTGCAACTCGCGCAGCGCTCGCGAACATTGTTCGAGCTGGATCATCGCTTGCTCTCGTGATGCTCCATTGGCGGTGGATTCTTTTTCCTCGCCGAGCGTCTCACCTGGAACGCCCACGGTACTTGCTACGAAGGCTGCGTTTCGCATGGCCTCGGCGCAGAGCTCGGCAGCCGATGCATCAATGTTTTTGCCCGACATCAGCCCGGACTCGCCTCGCTCCCCCACGGTCTCGGCCAGCCGGGAGGCGTGGTCAAGCGCGTGCATGGTGCCGGTGAGCCGAGCCTGCTCCTGCTCCGACGCGGGCGGGCCGCTCACCTCCGAGATGAACTCGCGCGCTTGCCGCAATGCATCGCCTGCCTCTGTTACCACGGCGGCATTTTTTCTGGCATAGACGGATGTTCGATAATTCACAGGCCTCAGCGCCTCGCTGATATATTCGCACATCGTCTCCAGCGCGCGCGCTACGGTCTTGCGCACGGCCTCCTCAGCCGCAAGCGGCGTCTCCAGTGCAGCCTGGTCGAGCGAGCGCGTCAGCGGCGATCCGCGCTCGGGCAGGATGCGCTCGACGAACCGCGTAAACCTGTCAACCAGCGGCAGCAGGACCGCAACGCCAACGATGTTGTAAGCCGTGTGATATCCGGCCAGCAGCGTCACGCCCGAGATGCTTCTCGAAGCGTGATAGAGCAGCGGAAGCGTAACAGGGAAGAGCGCCAGCGCAATCAGGGCCGCGATCAGCTTGAACAGAATGTAGGCGAGCGCCAGCCGCTTGGCGGTAAAGCTGGCTCCGATGGCGGCCAGCGCGGAGCTGCTCGCCGTGCCGATGTTCTGTCCGATGATGAGCGCGCAGGCCTGATCGAGTCCTATGGCTCCGGCGTAGTGCGCCGATAGCGTTACCGCAATGGCGGCTGTAGACGATTGCATCACCGCTGTCATCACCAGTCCAACCACGATCAGAATCAGTACGCCGTACAGGCTCGTCCACCAGCTGATGCCAGGGCCGTAGATAGCAGGAAGGTCCGCCGGGTGCAGCTTTTCGGCCAGCCCGCCCATGCCCTGTTGCAGCGTCGTCAGGCCAAAGAGAACAAGCCCAAATCCCGCCAGCGCCGCGCCTGAGGCTGCCACGCGCCCACGGCCCAGCAGCTTAATCAGCGCGCCGGCGAAGATTACAGGCAGTGCATAGGACGTGAGCGAGACGCGAACGCCGATCAGCGCAATGAGCCAGCCTGTTCCAGTGGTGCCGACGTTGGCTCCGAAGACCAGCCCCAGGCCCTGCGTGAAGGTGAGCAATCCCGCGCTCACCAGACCGATGACCGTCATCGTGGTCGCACTCGACGACTGCACGATCAGCGTGACGAAGGCTCCCCAGAACGCGCCCGACAGCGGCGTGGCTGCAGCCCGGCTCAGCGTTGTGCGCAGCCCCGAGCCGGCCAGCGCCTTCAGTCCGCTGGTCATGACGCTCATGCCAAGCAGGAACAGGCCCACGCCACCGAGAACCGCTATTGTCGTTGACATACACGCTCCTGCCAGTGCTCAAACGGCCAGCTATCAATGTAACGCAAATAATATGTGCGGAAACAGAGCAAGTGTTAGCATCTGGAGGGCTGGAGCGTATACACGTTTCCAAGCGTGACCATCCTTACGGGTAGGCAGCTCCAACCCATGGAATCCGCTGCTCTCTTAATAAAAGGGCGAGCGGAGCACACGGGTTAGTAGACCGGTAAGTCAGGCGACCGGCAGGGCTTGTACCCCTGGCGTGGCGGAACCCGAGATGAAATGGGAGGTTACCACCACCACTGCCGTAAAACGTATCGCATTTTGAGGTCCATCGCACAGGTCTGATTTGTACCTGAGTTCAGTAGTTGAGCTATTCGCTCTGCGTCTTTCGTGTCAGAGCAGTAGCGGCATGGGCCGGAACGGCCGTCAGAGGTTAGTCATCGTGGTGGTCACTGGGAACGTCAGGAGAAAATTGGACGTGTTTGTTTCATGGCCATGTCTCTATTGTCACTTTCCAGCACACTGCTGAAACTCTTTGACGATAGCTATATATTTTTTCGCGGTTTCGGTCACAATCTCGGGCTTGCCTTCAGCGATGGCCTTCGTGTTCACCAGGTCGGAACCTACGCCCAGCGCGAAAGCTCCCGCTTCAAGAAACTCTGCCGCCGTCGCCAGTGAAACGCCACCGGTCGGAACCATCTCCACCTGCGGCAGCGGAGCCTTCAAGGCAGCCAGATACTTCGCTCCACCCACTGCACTCGCAGGGAATATCTTCACCACATCTGCGCCCGCCTGCCACGCCGTCACAACTTCGGTCGGCGTCAACGCACCGGGCAACACCGCGACTGAGTAGCGATGACACATCTCTATCGTCGGCAGATTCAGCGCCGGACTGACCACAAACTTTGCACCTTCGAGAATGCACATCCTGGCCGTCTCCGCGTCGAGCACGGTTCCGGCTCCGATAAGGATGTCTGGCCGCTTCT
>Ga0123357_10010115_pt1 | contig 11969 bp, 14 predicted proteins | sample TergutEmb28metaG_FD_89873 | JGI IMG/M metagenome (GOLD analysis project Ga0123357, IMG submission 89873) | Embiratermes neotenicus P4 segment gut microbial communities from Petit-Saut dam, French Guiana - Emb289 P4 | ecosystem: Host-associated > Arthropoda: Insects > Digestive system > Gut ...
GTCAGTCCGTCTGTACCGGGTGTTACGCTGCCGTCATTCCGTTTGATAGTCCGATATGCGAGTAATATATTATCGCGGCTTAATATTAAATTCATAAGCTGGTCAAATATCTCACCGTTTTTCACGGTAACGGCAGCGGTTAGTCTGCCGTTCAAATTCATAGACAAAATATTCGTCTTTTTTCGCGGTGAGTTCGGCTTCAATATCGTTCCATACTCTTTTCAACCCCTGTGATAGTTGGTCTTTTAACAGATAACGGAATGCTCTGACTTCATAACCAGTTTGCATAAATTCCATTTTACTCGTGATAAAAACGATAATCATATCTTCGTTGATTTCGCGGATTTCACGTGCGAGCGATATTCCATCAAAGCCGGGCATTATGATGTCGAGAAAGAGCACATCATATTCTTTACCGTCTTTTACCGCTTCAAAAAGCAGGAAAGGACTTGTATATATATCCATTTCCAAATCCGGCAGGGCATTTCGTATATTTTCGATATGCAGCAACTCGTCGTCGCAGACTGCTATTTTTATCTCCATATTTTCGCTCCTGAAAATATTTTATATCTTAAAATAATTATATCATATCCGAAAGTTTTTTCAACATTAAAAGTGAAAATTTTTATTATGGTGCTATTCCAACTCAACAACTTGTTTCCGTACTGGGGTATCTCTCGCTTCCTCACGCATGATATTGTCCGCGCCTTTGCATAACAACTCTACATTACGAATTTCATCTTTCAACTCGTAATATTTTTCACAGAGCGAAAATCTATATGTAGTCAGTTTCTGTTGTTCCGCTTGCCATGCTTTTTCAGGAATGGTCGTTTTACCATTCATAATCGCAGTAAGATACTGCTGGGCAGTTTTGAAAAGCTCGATTTTTTCAGAATATTTATCATAAAAAGCTTCCTGTTTTTTCGGGTTAAGCTGTTTGTATTTATCATAAATCGTCTTGTGAGTTTTGTAGTTTTCGTACTGCGCTAAATGTTGCGTCAAAGTAACAAGCCGCCGCTCTACCGGCTTTATTTTGTCAGCAAGTTCTTTGTATTCCTCGTTGATTGATTCGATTTTATTGACAAGTTGTGACATATCGCTGATGTTGTTATTTTGCAAAAATATCAGAACTTTCGCTCGCGTTTTCAGATTGACTATTTTTTGCCAACGGTTATTTGTATCTTTCCCGACAGCGATATTACTCATAACACTAATCATTGTCGGCATATTGGTAAGCGGTTGGGCATACAGTCAATCTTTCGCTTTCCGAATACGCGCCTTTAGTTGTTTCATCTGATTATTGGAAACCCCGATTTCACGGTTTATATCACCTCTGTGCGTTTTAATGTCCTTCTTCTCCATTTGAGAAGCCGCCACGCCCATGTGAACAGTAGGAATTTTGTCAACACCCTGCCGTTTGTAACTGCGGTGGTCGATATGCTCCTGTACGCCGTGCTCCGTAAGATGTTGATTAACAGCATCAGCCCAGCCCGAACGCCATTCTTCCGCTTTTGTTTTTTCGTTCCAGTCGGTGGCGCTAACCTTTCGGGATTTATATTCTCCGCTTGGCAGCTTGATTTTTTCGCCGTTACCGTCAAGTATATATTCCTTTTTGGATTTCGCACCCCAACGCCCGTCCTGTTCAATCGGGCGAATGGTCAGCATGATGTGGGCGTGAAGGTTTACTTCACCCCTATCGTGAATACAAATATCGGCGCACATTCCTTTATCAACAAAATGCTTTTTTACATACTCGCGGACAAGCATAATATTTTGCTGTGTCGTTAATTCTACAGGTAAGGCTAACTCTATTTCCCGCGCGAGCTGTGAGTTCTTCGCTGTTTCGATTTTTTCAACGGCGTTCCACAGAACAGCTCGGTCAAGATACTCTCTCGGCGCATGGTCGGGCAGTAAAAGCTCAGTATGAATTATTCCACCCTTTTTAGTATAATCATGAGTTTCGCCGTCGTACTCATTTTTGATTTTTTCTCCTGCCCGGTACGCCGCAGAACCGACAGCCGTTTTGCCGCTGTTCCTGCCGATTATCTTTATACTGCAATGATATATAGCCAATGATTTTTTCTCCTTTCTATGATGGGCGCGTCGGTGCATCGGCATTATTATACATACCCCCTGCGCCGGTAATATATATTCAGAGGGTATGTATATTTTCACCGACGCACCGACGCAAAAATAATTATTTTTTGTTTCGGGTGAGAGTAATTAACTTGTCGCTGTGTGTCCGTCCAAACTCAACGGCTATTCCAAACTTTTTATTGAAATGTTCCAATAACGACATCAGTTCCTTTTTAACATTGGCAGGGTCGGTATTGAAATTATTATTAATAGTTTTCAATTCGTTGCATAACTCTGTAGCCGTACCGTTCCACACGTCTTTATCTTTCATAAAATCGGCAATCAGATAACAGAACGGCTCGTCAATTTCGGGCATTTCAGAATCGTTTCCGACAAAAATCCATTTGCATATATCTGGATCAAATTCTAACTTAAAACAATAACTTTCCGTATCTACGGTTGGCAATGGTCAGCTTCGCTTTATTCCCGACGCGCTTTTCTTTTTCAAGAACGAAAACGCCGTCAACAGAACCTATCAAACCTGTGCTTCCCGACAGCGTATTAAGTGGATCGGGGTCGTACATTTTTCGTGTGTGGTGAATAAGCAATAAAGTCAGTTTGTGGTCGTCGGTTATCTCCCGTAATAGGGTCATATCTCGATAGTCGCAGGAATACATACTTTTGTCCTGTTCTGTATCGCGAATTCGTTCAAGCGTATCAACAATTATCATTTTTGTATTTGGGTATTCCTCTAAAAAGTTATGCGTTTGTTCCAGTAGTCCGTTGCTGATTCCGAGTGAGGCGGTGGCGAGGTGAAGCCGTGTAATGTCTGTGTTTTCGGCTTCGATTTTTTTCAAACGTCCCTGTAACCGTGAATAATTATCTTCAAGAGCGAGATACAAAACTTCGCCCTGTTCAGCGGCGAAATCCCACAATTTCTGACCCGCTGAAACGGCGGTGCAGATGTCAAGCGCAAGCCATGACTTGCCGATTTTTCCGCTCCCCGCCAGTATAAATAATCCGTGCGGTAATATCTTATCTACGGCGAACTGTAACGGTTCAAACTCCTGCTCCATGAGAACAGCAGCGTTGATAGTGTTGAAGATTTTTTTAGTTTCGGGTTTAGGCTGATTCTGTTGTTGCTTCATCTGTTTTTCCTCCGGTAAATGTATTTTTTTGTGTAAATCTTTTTTCAAGGATTTCTAATTTTTCCGCACAGTCAATCATAAATTCCTGTCGTTCATCTTCCGTTCCTGTGATGAAAATATCGCGGTAATAATTGTACTGCTCATAATTCATAAGGCTTTCAATAAACAACGGGTTAAACTCATCATCAGGATTGTTCGGTATATAGTCCTCGTGGCATTTTTCAAGAAAACTGCAATAAAAATTTAGAATTTTATACGTCCGATTTTCTTGTTCGATATATGACTGTCGTTTGGTTTTCAACGGCTTCATATTTTTATAATCGTTGCCCGGCGCGATATTAAAATCCTGCGAGAGTTTCTGCGTCGCTTGGTACGGCGACAATGAAAAAAGCTGTTCGGTCAGAGTGATAATATCGCCGTGTTTACCGCACCCGAAACAATGAAAATGGTCGTCATACAGTTTCATGTTCGGCGTTTTATCGCTGTGAAATATACAGTTTATAAAACCGCTCCTGTTCGGTTGTACTCCGTAATAATTCACAACTTCGATAAGGTTCAACTGTGCTTTGATTTTGTCAAAAATGTTTTCCGTAATATCCGCTCCTTTCGGTAAATGAAAAACGGCAAACCATATATAATGATTGGCTTGCCGTTTTTATGGCATAAGGTGTGTCGTGAAATACGATATACCTTACGAAATTGTACAGAGGGGTTCAGGGGAGAACGCTCCCCGATTTTGTGACGACAGGCACAAAACGCCGTCGGCAGACCGCACACACCGTCGAAGACGGTGTATAAGTGCGCCCTACGTCTTTCGGACGCAGGGATTAGCTCTCGTCCGGCTGTTTCGTCGCTTTTTCTACGTTTCATCGTCATTTTTAGCGTTTTTTTTGAGAAAAGTAACAACCATTTCACGAACGGAAATTGTACAAAGCACAGACTGTAACAACGTTTTTATTTGTTCATTGGTAAGGTTTGCCGCTCCGTCGATAAGGCTTTCGAGTATTGCCCCGCGCTCGATAAGGCGGCGGGTCCTCGTTTTACGCTCCATGACATTTTTCTTTTGAAGCAGCTCGTTTATCCTGTTCTCGTTTTGTCGGATTTCGGTTCTTACATTTGCGATTTGTTCCTCAATCGGGATTTTATTTTCTGGCATTAAAAAAACTCCTTTCGATTTTTAATTTTGACAATAAAAAAAGCAATCACCTTTTTATCAGCGATTGCTTTTTTTGTATTTATTTTTAAATTTAATTGCGTCATCATTGCTGTCACAATTTTTTATTCGTCCTCTAACTCTTCCGTTTTTTCAGGAAGTAATTCTCCATACTCACGCAGTTTTTCTTCCAATAATTTTTTATCAATCAACTGCAACGAATATTCGGAAACTAATGTTGGCGACAAACTTCGATTCATAGCAATTTCAACTACTTCATCATTTTTTGAAGCACAGAGAATTACGCCCACGCTTGGATTTTCATTCGGCTTTTTATATTCTCGGTCAAGGGCTTCGAGATAGAAATTCATCTTACCAATATACTCCGGCATAAATTTATCTGTTTTCAATTCAAATGCAACCAAGCATGACAACCCTCTGTGATAAAAAAGTAAGTCTATATAAAAGTCATCGAACCCAGCCTGTACCCGGTATTCTTCGCCAACAAACGTAAAATCCCGTCCGATTTCAAGAATAAAATTTTTGAGATTATGGATTATTGCTTTTCGTAAATCCTTCTCGTTATACTTTTCGGGTAAATTCAAAAACTCTAAAACATAGGTATCCAAAAATCTTTCCTTGATGTTCTTCTCAATCGGGATAGGCTCCAACTTTTCCTTTGATAACATATACCGATGGAAATACGCACTTGAAATCTGCCGCCGTAATTCTCTCGCCGAATATTTTTCTTTAACACATAGCATTATATAGAATTGCCGTTCTTCCTGTGTCTTTGCCGCCGCTAAAATTTCTAAATGATTAGACCAACTAATTTGTGACAACAGTGTTGTCACAAATTCATCATCCTTGTATGCTTCATAAAATCGTTTCATTCTGTAAAGCCCGCGGCGGTCAAAGCCTTTTATTTCGGGACAATTTTCTTTTATATATTTCACCGTTTCGTCTATGAATGAATCGCCCCATTTTGATTTTTTAGTTTCGTTGGAGAGATATTCGCCAACATTCCAATACAACTTGATAAGTTCGGCGTTTACGCTTTTGAGGGCGTTCTGTTTCGCTTCTTCTATCAACGTAATTATTTTATTGGCATACGGCAATATTTCGTTGCTCATCAATTTTCTCCTCTCCGGTTATTTGTGATTTCAATTTTTGTTTTTCATAATATCGTTGCTGGGCTTTTCTATGCCGTTCCCGTTTCTCCCGTGCCTTTTCTTCTGCGGCGATTTCATCAGGTGTAAGGTCAAGTGCGGGCAATTCAAACTTGCCGATAAAATTCAGATAAACGTCCACTTGCTGATGTCGCTCTCCGCTCGATTTATCTGCCTCATGCACAACGATTTTCTCTATGAACTCCAGTATCATTGGCGTTGTTAATTCTGTAAAATCTGTGTACCGTTTCACTATTTCAATAAACCTGTCGGCACGAATACCATCAGCGTCGAAGTTGTCTAATTCTGCTTTTAATTTAATGACGGATTTTTCTAATTCAGTTTGCTCCTGTTCGTATTCCTGCGATAAAAGTTCAAACCGTTTGTCGGTCAGCTTTTCCGAAACATTATCTTCGTATATTCGTCGGATTAATGTATTCAGTTCGGCAATGCGCTTTTCATCTTTGGCAATTCTTTTTTTATGTGTCTGCGCCGTTTCGTCAAACTGTACTGCAGATGTTTCGCGCACCTGACGTATAAATTCCGCTTCGTTTGTTTTCACAAAGCCGCTGACCGATCTGATTACGTCGAATGCGATTTCACGTAATACAGCCGTTCTGATTTGGTGCTGTGTACATTGCCTGTCGAAGCGTCTGCCTGTAAGAGTATAAGTAGAACAGGCATATACATCTTTTGGACTTCGGTTGCAGTTATATCCCGATTTGTTTACATATTTTGTCGGGTACGGCTTACGGTGGTTATATAATTTTGCTCCACAGTCGGCGCATATCACTAACCCCGTCAGCGGATTCGCCTCGCCTAAGCTGTCAGTTCGACGTACAGTTTTTCGGCAGCGTTGCGCCGTTTCACATGTATCGGGGTCGATTATCGCCTCATGGGTGTTCTTGAATATCACCCATTCGTCTTTGGAATTTACTTTCGCCCGTTTATCTTTGTACGATTCCATACTGGTGCGGAAGTTTACAGTATGCCCCATATATTCAGGTTTTGAAATCATTCGCGCTATACTGTTTCCGCTCCACGCATACGGCGTTGTCATATCGTGGCTGTTGGCGTAATTGACTATGCCCCGCGAGTGCAGATAATACGACGGACGTTCTATCTTTTCCTCGTTGAATATACGTGCAATGTCGCAGGGACCTTTGCCGTCAATCGTAAGCGCGAATATACGCCGCACTACCTCTGCCGCTTCGGGGTCGATTACCCATTTGGATTTATCGTTGAGGTCGAGAATATAACCGTATATGGGATTAAACGTCAGTTTTTTGCCGCTCATGCCCCGCGCTTTGTGGCTTGCTTTTACCTTGCGGCTCGCGTTGCGCAGATACCACTCAGACATAATATTCAGGAACGGCGCGAACTCGCCGCTCTCACGGTTCATGCTGTCGATATTATTTGCGACGGCGATAAACCGAATGCCTTTTTCCCTGAAATAGACCTCGGTGTAAAATCCCGTTTGCAGATAATCTCGTCCAACCCTCGACATATCTTTTGATATAACCGTGCTGACGTTCCCTTTTTCGATTTCTTCAATCAGTCTTTTCCAGTCGGGTCTGTCGAAATTCCCGCCGGAAAATCCGTCGTCGCTGAAATGCTCAATATTAAAAAATCCGTTTTGTTCGGCGTACTTTTTCAGCATGGCTTTTTGATTTTGGATTGACAAACTATCTCTAATAGTTTCATCGTCACGGCTCAACCGTGAGTAAAGCGCAGTTATTTTTGTATCGCTCAGCTGTTTGCTGTTCATGCGGAACTCCTTTCAGACAGCCGGCTCATTTGCAGTATAATCATTATACCACAAATGAACCGGAATGTCAGCATTATTTTTGTTAATTTTAAAATGATTTTTACCTTTTCGCTGCTATATCATTTTTGATTAGACGAATGATTTTATCGTTGAATGTTCCTTTGCTCGTCTTACTGAAATTGACAGACACAAGATAATTGGTTGAACCTATTCTACGATTGAATTTATGCGGTGCTTCCTGTTTGGTTTTTATTTCGACTGCTGTATTTTGTATCATAAATAATTCCTTTCGATATGCGCCTTAAAACGCCATGTAACGCTTTAAAGCGATGTTTTTGATGTTTAGATATTATCTCATTGCCGACTGAAAATAAAACCTTAAACGGCAGGATTTATGCTGTTTTATTCCTGCTAAATGATTACATTGCCAGTCGGAATGTGTGCGGTGGAATCTATATATAAAGCTCCGTCATGGGGACGTCACTCCGTTTCGGAGCTCGTTGTTTTCATATTTATTTTTGAGATAATATATAATACTTTAAATTGGCTAAGTTAAACACAATAGCAAATCGCTATCAAGTTTCGTAGTCCTGTTTTAGGATTTCATTTGTTATAATTTTGTTTAAAGTCAGTCCCGGAGGCAGACGGACTTTGTTTTTTCGCTTTTAACCCGGTTATGTTCCTGCGTTGAGCCTTGTTTGACTTTGGCGCGTTTTCTCGGTCGCTGTCCCTCGCGTCACGCCTCCGGCGCGTTCCATGCAAAGGTTACAGTTCCCGGTATCTGAACGGTTGTGTATTAGATTTTCAACGTGTAATGACGAGATATTTATTTATCCCGCCGTATATATTTTCGCACATATACTTGACAAAATCAATAGGTTTGTGCTATAATGCAAGTAACAAACTAATGACAATTTTATTATTCCTGTTAAAAAAGGAGCGAAATGATATTATGGATTACGATTTTACAAGGCGTGAGCGCGGTTTCGGCAAAATAGTATTTGCGCTGACGCTTGACCGCAAAAAAATGACGGAGCGAATCGTCGTCGGGGAAACGAACGAAACACGCCGTCATCTTGAAAACGGGACGGGCGAAATTTATTATGACTGCACCCGTCCGTTAGGACAACTGTTATTATATTTTGAAGCCGATATAAAAAGACAATGGAATTTAAACGCCATGCGATTGCGTGAAAGTTATTCTAAAATTTTCCCGTTTGAATCGGAGCGATGGAAGATAACCTCTCCCATTTCTGATTTTCTGAATAGCAAATACAAAAACAGCGAACCGTCTGCTATGTTCGCCGCCATTCGGACTTGGGAGGAATATCTGAATTGCTACAACATAAATCATGGAGCGGATTTGCTTATTCAACGGTTGAATTTATTATACCGTCCGTTTTTTCTGTACGGCGAATACAAACCGTGGCAGGAGGAAGCCTCTGTTGCTCTATCACAGACTATACATGACGGCGAAAGTCAGGTTGAGTTATGGTATCCTGTAAACAAGCGTCCGTTTGAGTGTGTCGTTGCGTCCGTTTCGTTTCAACCGTTGATATTTTATTATTTACATAAAGTCGAGGAATGGAATTTTGTTTTTTCAGAGTGTAAAGTCTGCGGTAGATATTTTCTCGCGAGGAGCAGGCATTATGAATTATGTTCTGATGAGTGTCGTAAAGTGCAGGCTGTACAAGCGAAGCAGGAATTTGACGAGCGAGCGAAAAGCGATAGTTTAGAGCAATCTTACGAAACGGCGTATTATTATTGGTATAACCGTTTGCGAAAGTTAAAACGGGCAAAAAATCCCGATGTTGAAAAAATATCTGTGGTTTCGGGAGCGTTTGAGGTATTCCGAAAAGAGGCAATCAAGTGCAAAGGCATGGTTAAACGTAGAGAAATGGGACAAAAAGAATATGCTGACTGGCTTTTCAAACAACAAAATGAAGTTGATAAACTGATGGACGAGTAGTATAATATAAAAATAATAAATGGCAAAATGCTATCGAATTAGCCCTTTTGAGCAGATAGAAGCCGTTTTTGAAGGGGGGTGGTATATTACCATGTCCCTCTCGGTTTCGGAGTTCAAATTCTTGATTTTATGCGGACTTTTTTCGGCTAAATGGTGACATCTCCGTGTCACAAAACCGCCATGCGGCTGTGTATCACCCCCTTTCGCAATCGCGTCTTTCATCTACAAATGAGCCGCCGCCATTACAATAATAGTGTAGTATCATTACTACCCATTACATTATACATTCCACCACTGCGGTGTTTGTCCGACCTGTGAGGCTATTTCGCCGACTTTTGTGTTCACTTCGTTGAACATGCCGCTGAAATTGCTGAGTATGCCGCTTATGAGTATATTTTTCAGACCGTCGAACAGAAAATCAAACATAGCAGTCACCGCCTAAGTGTATACTTGAAATAAATACCGCCACAATGAATCCCGTAAAACGGGACTTTCTAAAATAAAAATCACCACTATTTGTTTTATCAAGTTTACCTTAATCCTTTCTTTAAAATTTTTTTGTCGAGTATAAAAATAAGTCTTTAAATAAAATATTGTGCAAACTGCTACCTTTCACTACAGAAAAAGACCACTATCTTTTTAAATTACTCAGATTAAGTCTGCTTTTTATTTTAATTGTCAATAATTATTTTTAATTGTTTAGTTTTATTTTTTGTGTCATTATTTATTTTGTCTATACACTAAGAAAAGAGGGTGGACAACTGTGTAATTACGAGCTGGGCGACTAAAATAATGCCGCTACCCGCCATTAATTGCTTAATTCCCTGGCTTTTCAGACAAGGGGCATAAAGAAACAACTAATGGCTGGTGGAGGCGTCGCTTGCTCGTTCGGTGTTTATTCCACTACTATCTAACCTTTTCGATATAATATTTAATTTTACGTTTCCGCTTGTATCTGTTGCTGAGGTAACTCAACTATTCCGATTCCGTTGAAAATTATCTCAACTCGCTGACGGCGGTTCTTACGTTTATTTTCGGGTTCGTAAACTATAATCCTGTCGATAAATTCGTTGACGATTGTCGGAGTGAGTTCCTGAATATCCGTGTACTTTCGCACCAATGCGAGGAATTTATCGACGTTCGCGCCCTGTTCCTCCTGCTTGGTAAGCTCAGATTCCAATACCGCGACGGCGTTTTTCAAATCTTTCTGCTCTTGATTGTATTTCGCCGACATCTTCTCGTACCGCTCATCGTCGATTTTACCGATTACATTATCCTCGTATAACCGCTCGAATAACTTATCCAGCTCGTAAATCCTATACTTGTGTTTTACAAGCGTTTTTCTGTGCGTCGCCAATGTCTGCTTCTGCTCGGATAAACTGTTGTCCATGACGAGTTTCACAAATTGATTTTCATGGCTCCTTGCGAAGTGCAAAACCTGCCGCATACTTTCAAGGGTCAGTTCTTTCAGAGCGTCTTCGCGTATATGGTGGCACGTACATGCCCGTTTACCGTTGAAAAATTGCACGTCTTTTCGGTACTCAGAACAACTGTATGTGCCCTCTAAATACTCCCGTATTTCCATGTTTGTGGTGATTTTTCGATGTTGTGTGCTGTAATACAGTTTGTTACCACAGTCAGCGCGCAATATGCGATACCGCTGAATAATCCGGGATTGCCGTATCTCGACTTCCTGCGTTTGTGCTGCCGCATTTTCCGAACTATCTCCCATGTTTCTATGTCTATTACGGCAGGGTGCGTGTTCTCGAAAATCATTTGATTTTCCGGTGCGTTCACGAGGGAGCGGCTGTCTTTGTACGACTTCGAGTATGTCTTGAAATTCGTGGTTCTGCCTATATATTCCGGAGCGTCAAGCAATTTATGTATTGTACTTTTGTTCCATATATACGGGTCTTTACACTGGCGCGGCTGACTGATGTAACCTTTCGAGTGTTTATACGCGCTGGGAATAAGGAGATGTTCGGCTGTTAATTTAAGCGCAATCTGTTGGGCATTCTGACCGTCCACATACATTCTGTATATACTACGTACCACTTCTGCCGATTCATCGTCCATTATCAGCTTTTTGGGATTGTCCGGGTCTTTTCGGTAGCCGTAGGGCGGCAATACCGCCAACCGCTCGCCACTTCTGCCCTTCGCCTGCCATACCGCACGTATCTTTTTGCTCGTCGATGCTACAAACCATTCGTTGAACACATTGCGGATCGCCGTAAATTCGTTCGCGCCGTTGGCACTGTCCACTCCATCGTTGACCGCGATAAACCTTACGTTTTTGTCTTTGAACAGTATCTCCGTGTAAAATCCCACTTTCAGATAGTCCCTGCCAAATCGCGACATATCTTTCACTATCACCGTCGATACATTGCCAGATTCGATTTCCTCTATCATCTTCATAAACGCCGGTCGGTTCTCAAACTCTATGCCCGAATACCCGTCGTCGCAGATAAATTCGTAATTGCTGAAACCGTTGTCCTCCGCGTATTTTTCAAGGATTCGCCGTTGATTTATAATACTGTTGCTGTCGCCCTGCAACTCGTCCTCATGACTTAAACGTCCGTATAAATAGACTTTCTTTTCGCCTGACTGTTTCATATACCCTCTCTTTCCGACAGCCAAACGGATTTGCATGATGTTATTGTATCACATAAATCCGCTGACTGTCATA
>Ga0123357_10010116_pt1 | contig 11967 bp, 9 predicted proteins | sample TergutEmb28metaG_FD_89873 | JGI IMG/M metagenome (GOLD analysis project Ga0123357, IMG submission 89873) | Embiratermes neotenicus P4 segment gut microbial communities from Petit-Saut dam, French Guiana - Emb289 P4 | ecosystem: Host-associated > Arthropoda: Insects > Digestive system > Gut ...
AAAAAATTTTTAAGAGAGGGGTACCTGGGAAAAACCCCCCCAAAAATTTCACCCAAACAACACCCCCCCCCCCCCCCCACACACAGAAAATACGTCATTTAACACAGATACAAATACATCAGCACATTTACGCAACTAAACACACAATCTATCCAGTCCTTGCAATTCAGGTACGATAAACAACTAATCATTTTCCGCCATCTTTTCCTACCCATTTGTACTAAATCATTATTATCGTCAAGGCCAGTACCAAGATTAAAATAACCTCTGTTCTCAGCTTCAACCACCATCATAATAGCTTAACACGTCACCGAACACCTAAATCTTTCCCACACTTCAACGAAAATCGCTGTACCTCTCCCTAAACGTCGATGCCCAACCAAACAAACCCATGTTTCAGTCTGTTGACTGAAACTGCTTAGAAACGCCTGAGATCCGGAATTACATTGGGTACTGGCTTGACGTGAACATGGTCATTTAAACCTAAAGAAGAAGACGAACAAGAAAATAATTTACAGGAATGGAAAATGTTGGCCAGTTAAAGCCGTTAAAAATTGTAGGTATGGAAGAATCTGTTTCAGAATGGAACTAAAAATTTACGGAATAATAAAATGAGGGGGAAAAGGCACCGAAGAAATCTAAACAGAAAATAAGCAATACGTATTTAAGAAGGTAGGTTTAGAGCATTTTGGGGAAAACCAATAGAAATAACTTACTTTCTAAAATGTCTAATTGTAGGAAAAATTGATAGCAGGACCAGGAAGCATAAAAATAAGTAAATTCTTCTGAGTTATAACCATACAATGATACGGATCTTGCTGTATTCCAACCGAAAATAATCCAGAGCCTGTTGGGGTAGCAGACCTAACTGTGTAATATTACAGAGAGATATTGCACTACATTCTGTACGATAAGAGGAATAGAGTAGATCTTTTAATATCAAGCCACGAGTGAACGTTGCTTGTTCATTGCAAACTCGACTACATTAATTCCAAATGACGAAGGAAACTGACATCTTTAATTAAACAAAACGAAGTAGAACTCTGAATAATTCAAGCCAAGCAACGGGGTATATAAAAGTTCCAGACTTCCAATATCTGCTGCTAGCCGCAGTAGAAACACTTGCTGGAAGATGAGAATAGGCAGAAGCCATCTATATATTTTTAAATTTTCTCCCTTTATTAAATTACAAAGCTTTCCTTCTCTCCATCCGGAGTTAAAAATTTCTGCGGCAGGCGCTTGTAGAACGAGATCAAGAAGAGCAAATATGGAAAGTTTGTTAATTTGTGGATTGGCTCAGTACTTCCAGGAACTGAATAAGGAATTAACTACTTTCACCGCGTTAAAATTTTTATCAGTGTATGAATGAAACCTTTCCGTGTTCTCCTTGAACAGCAGAAAGGCGAAGGGAAAGATATTAGAACATTGGTGACGAATTTTTTTATCGTTGTACCATGCCTTTTGATAGCTCTAAAGTTCATACACCAACAAATGCACTCTTTATTAAACTTGACAAAGTTTTAGAATTTACATTAAAAATCGATTTGACTTGCTCCTAAATGTTTCGGTCTACGACCATCATCAGGGAGCCTTCACTACAGCCTAGCTAACGTGTATTTAGGTTAAGATTCTGTAAAAACTGCATCGTTATGCGTTATGCGGTGGTGTGGCAGCATGCTGCCACACCACCGCATAACGTATAACGACGTAGTTTTTACCGAATCTTAACCTAAATATAACTTTAGCTAGGCTCTAGTGAAGGCTCCCTCATGATGGTCGTAGACCGAAACATGTAGGAGCAAGTCAAAGTGATTTTAATGTAAATTTTAAACTTTATCAAGTTAAATAAAAATTGAATTTGTTGGTGTATGAACTTTATTGTTGCCGAAATTAAAATTGCTTTCCGCAAAACAATTTCGGCAGTGTGATTATGATCCTATACATCTTTCAATAGCTGGACTTTGTAATGGATACGGACGGTGTCCTCACTGAGGTACGAACTAAAATTCGTATATATAATTTACACGAATTTCGGGTTTCACGTATTTATGTCGTGTAAATCTGAAGGCTAGCCGCGTAATAATGCACAAATTTCCTGACTGCAGAGAATCAAGTCCGCATCTTCAGCATGTCTATCGCATATCGTCGGAAATATTGTAAAGAAAGAATTACATGACCCCATAAACTTACACGTACGTCACAGACACACACACACACACACACACACACGGGCGCGCGCGCTCGCATGATCATAATACCGATCAGCTACTACAAAAGAAAAGTTGGTTGTGTTAAAGCGACTTAGGAACTTAGAAGAAACAGAGTTGGTAAGTTCAAAAATATAATAACAAATATTCGTTAAATTGTACCCCATTCAATATCGGGAGGCCTGCTTCTTTGCACAGCCCGCACATATGGAAGATAAGCTTCTATACAGATATTGATCATATGTAGGGTATTATGTAACATAAACACGCTTAGTGAGTGGAGAAGACAGTCCTCTTGCTGTGTGAAATCTGCAGTTTCCGTACGGTTAAATGTCTGCAGTTCTATGACATATTGCAGGTACAGCTCAGGCATTAATTAATACGTAGTAGCCACTTAAGTCTGTAATAACACTACAGCAATATTTGTCATATATACAATTTAAAGGGTAAGAGACTGTGTAGTGGCTAGACAAAATGATGCCTAGTCGGATAATTTTTAGTGATACAAATAACTGAGGAATTCCGACGTATTCTCTTAACCGGCCCTGTACTGAATTCGAAAGTACACATAACTGAGACGTGTTGCTTAAGGTCACTTGATTTCAACGTGACTTCACCTCTTCTGCTGCAAAACTTTAGAATCAAATACCTTGTATAAGGAAGCTGGGATATCGTGGTCAGCATATTGACTAGAATATGGGTTGGGAGATCATATATTATAATTCGGGCCCTGGCAATATGTTTCTTTTTTTCTGGAATCCACACAGCCTCATTCAACGGATAAGACTGAGAGTCCTTCCCCAGGGTGTAAAGTGGCATTGGCGTGAGACTGACAACTCACATCCGTCTATTGGTGAGGTTAAGGAGGTACTGAGGTATACATCTTTATTGTGTGTAAAGGGAGGGCTTGAACTTCCTATTTAATACACTAACAATAGGAAAGAAGGATTTTCAGGAAAATAATTCCGCATGTAGTATATAAATTTGAAATAAATTGTAACAGTTCCTGAACCGTAATGTACGTAACTTCATCTAATAATTCCGACAAAAATTTGTGTGTAATAATAATAATAATAATAATAATAATAATAAAATAGTCCTGCAATATTGCATCTAGCCATATTCGCCTACAAAATTACACAGCCCCGGAAGGTGTCATCACAAGTAGTGATGTGACAAGAACTTGCGGAAAAAACGACAACCCTGCTGGGTCTGGAGCAAATTTTCTGAAAAGCGAACTATAACAAGAAGACAACCTCGCCTTTCCTATCACAAAGAATGTATTTCCATTTCTGCTACGCGACCCATAACACCTACAAAAGTCTGTTTCTCGTATCCGCAATCCGCTCCTTGAGAAGGAAAAACCCCGCCTCGTGCTGTATGCAGCCTCGGTGGCTTGTGAACACAATAGGAGACTCTTCTGCTTTTCTTTGGGAAAGCTTCTGCAAAGTAGCCAGATATTCTCTGTGGGCACAAAAACTACAAAGTTCCTTATCATTCCCAACAAGAGCCCGGCTAGAAGTGACGTAACATTAAATACACTTCAATAACACAAGGTTGAACTAAACTTGTGTTACGCCTGACAGTCAATGTTCTTAGACGTCTATTTGTAGCACCGACTATAAGCATAAGACAAGGTGCCTGAATAAGGTAACACACACTATTTGAAGTAGATTTTTACATACTGAAATACTAAAAACTTCACTTTTCCCACACTACGCCTCCATATCAAAACAGAAGCGTTAAGGAAAGCAATTACTGTTTATTCTCAGAATGAAAGTGGAGGCGCATAAATAAAATTCAGCCTTTTTGTGTTAAATAAATTAGTAGATCTACATGAAACAAACACCGCAATTTGTAGGCCTGATAAAAAGGAGCTGAACGGCGAAGTTACAGCATGCTGGCGGCTAGACTGTTACCACAACTTAAAAGTTTTGAAAATACTGTACTTTGTCAACAAGTTGAAAATCAGCGGCAAATTATGTTGATGTTTGCGTGATCCGTAGGAAAGGAGACAGTAATGCAACCAAAGCACTTTTACTCAAGATAGGGTTTAAAGCAGTTGGTAATACTACAATTTTCACTTGCTTTTATCGTATTGTTGTATATTTACGCTCGTTAGTGGCAACTGTCGTTGCGTACACGACACTCACCTGCAACAAACAAACAAACAACACCTACAGCATTAACACAAAACAAGATGGTTGTCAAGTTTAATAAAATCGTATTGTTACTTTAGGTAACTCGGTGCATGTTTCCAAAAAGATATAAAGTTTTCTAAATTAATGCATTATTACTGAAATGGTTATTGGCAAGATGTGACATATTTATAACAGAAGTCTGTTCTACAGTGTAGGATCATAAGGCAGCTAAGTCTATCCTACACAGGTCTATCCATATCCTTCTTCGGTTATGGATCTGAAGCGAAAAATTACCAGTAAGGGAATGAATAATACAGTACTGATCGGTTAGAAGAAAAGATAGAAGGGGCGGGAAGACGAATAAGGAGACGTAAGCAGCTATTGGATGACCTTAAGGAAACAAGAATGTACTGGAATCTGAAGAGAAAACACTAGATCATCCTGCCTGGAGAATTCGTTGTGCAAGCGATTGTAGAACTGCCGTGAGACAGACAGGCTAGTTAAGGATGATGATTATGGTGATGATGATGGTGACGATGGCGACGACGATAGTGAAGATGACTGATCAATGGAAAGATTTAGATACACTGCTGTTCATCCGAAGTGTAACCGACACATATTTCAACAGGCCTAGTTCGACACCAGGCTTGAGAATCGAGAAGAAGAAGGCACAGCAGCTATGTTATGTGACAAACGAGGGTCCGAGTGCCTCATACCTCAGTTCAGCCCAAAAGGAAGTGACCAGTGCCTAACAAAAGTCAAGTCAAAGTTCGAGGGTAACTGCGTCATACCAAGAAGAGTCGAACCACCGGAAAAGCTTGAAATGGCAGCGCTGCGAAGCTCCGGGAGGAAGCAGTTCGGCAAAAAAAGGAATGGGCTGGTAATTAGCTGAATAAGAACGGCGACGTACGTATGACGTAACTTTGAGGCGCGTTCCTGCAAACACTGTTGCAGTGGAAAAGCAACAAATATTACACATATTCGGAGTGTGTGTTTGTAGCCTTGGGTATTCAGAATGCAATGCTGCGCATGCGTCATATTGTCATCTGTGACCCGCCCAGCTCCACAATATACTTCTACGTTATCTCATAGACGGCACGATTTTCGAATGAAGTCTTTATACACAAAATGTGTATTTCGATTTTCTCTACAACGTTTGTCTGCAACTTTTTCATCCTAAAAGAACTAAGCGAGATATGATCACACACGTATATTGATCCCCATATAAAGTGCCCGCTATTCTTGCCATATTTTAATTAATTTTCTAGATAGATTTTCGGAAAATTCTCATATATCAAATTTCATGAAAATCCGTCCAGTAGGAGCTGAGTAGTTCCATGCGGAAGAAGAGACATGAAGCTAATAGTCGCTTTTCAGAATTTTGCGAACGGGCCTCAAAATAAGATACTAATACATTACTTATCTATGTATTTAAATTAGCAATTAGAAAGTACCGCATCTAGGTTTGTGTGATATTTTATTCAATTTTGTGTTACCGAATTTCATACGTACATTACACAGTACGTATTAGCAAGTCGGAAAAACTCACTAATTACCTTCCAAGGTCTACTATGAAATATATAATTTTGTCACAAGTAAAAGGTAAAGTCATCCCGTTACAGGCCCGATGTGACCCAGAGGGTAGGTAGAGGTATAGCTCTACTCCTCCATGACCGCCGCACTAAAAGCGGGTATCCAGAGGGTTCCAGGACGTTAAGGTTCCCAGATTACGTGACAATGGCCCAGAATGGTGGTAATGTTGTCAGTCTTACGCACCGGCCGCCTTTACCCCAGGGAATAATCCTTGTACTCATTTCTGTTAGAGGCTGAGTCGACCCCAGGCCCACAGTGCGATCGGAAGGATTATGTCAATGAAAAATTCCAATGACACCATCTGGAATCGAACCAGCGACCTTCCGATTTGTAGCACAACATCTTAACCACTGTGCTGTGTGTCCCCTAATTTTGTCACAAGTAAAATGTATTATTAAAAATACAGCAAACAAGAACACAGGACATATCAGACTCAGAGACATGAGAGATAAAAAGAAATAAGGGGCCATGCTACATCTGTTGTTATTAAGGACACAGAATACAATCGCAAGAAATTTCATAAAATGATGGTCGGAATCAATTTGTTAGCCCCCCTTAACCTCTGTGGCTTAACAGCAATTATCGAAACGTCACTTGCACACTTGTAGCTCTCTGCACATTCAATAATGTCGTATTTTTCCACAGAGTGAATCCATGGATTTTGTTGGGTTTCCTGCGGTAAAGAAAGAGTGATTATCTAGGTACCTTGAAAGGTCAATTCGCTACAAATTCGGTTTTTTCTTCAGTACAGAAGCAAAAGTTAAGCTTTAATTTCCAGATTACCTACTTGTTCCAAGTGTTTACATCTTCAACAAATAAAATATATTTTTCTTGCTCAATTCCATTACCACGCTTCCAGTTTTTATGTTTTCTTGTTACCGAAGCGACGGAATCGAATTCCTTCATTACTTTTATTATTAGCCAAATTAAGGACAGAAATGCAGGGTTATCAGGACTTAAATACACAGCGAACAACACAATTAGACGTGAACGTGGCATCATATTAAACAAATAGGGCAAACTACAAGTTTCCATGCAGTTTGGAAGTAACGAATGCAATTATCAGATGCTATTAGTACAAGGAGTTGTTGCAAGGGGGGGGGGGGAGGGAGAAGGGCTGCGGGACCCTCGTATATTGCTTACACACAGTTCGCCGTGAACACTCACAACTTCTTAAACGTGTTTCTAATGGCCCGTGCCGACAGACACAAGGTCTTGGGACGCCAGCACAGTGGAATAGCAGTTTCGAATCGCGCTAGGATTACTTCCTGGTGTCGACTTGTTTGTATTAAGACGACGTAAGCGTTGAGATAGTCTGATCCTCCACACAAGTAATGAAATGTAATGTAGGTAAAAATATGCCAGAGAACGAAGAAATGTTGTATTTTAAGTTTTTCAGCTTGAATCAGACAATGTCCATTAACATATATACGGATGTGGTGTGTCAAAATATTCTGATTTTTAATTCTTCGACACATTTCTTTGTGGCTTTTACATATTTAATAATACTGCAGAACTGTAGGACAGAAATCCGATTGATGTTTCTGGATGCATTTAGAAGACTCCGTATCGCTGCTTGTTACTAAGGGTACAGTATTCCGCCCATTACGCACTCAGTAGACCATCATTTTATGTTTCGTGGGGTCAGTGAATATCCAAGTTTAATGAATTAGTGAAAATCAAAGTTTGTTATGTACAAAAAAAGAAACAAAATGACCTTCCGTTCTAATTATGCAGGCTTATTTTGTGAGGATGGAAATTCGTAAAAAAATAAGTTGGCCTTACTTATGTATAAAATTATACATCCAAGATTTTGAAGCTGTCGCAGAGATTTTGCTGAAAACTCAAATTGCATATGGTATTAAACTGTACGTTTGGGTAAATAATTCCGCAAATTTCCATGGATCGTGGTGCTGCCCTTCAAGAACCTAACTTGAATTTTTAATATTATTCCTCCTGACTTGCCTCTAGGTCTTATTCCACTACGATATTTTCCATTTCGCATGCTTCTTTCCTAATTTGCACAACCACGGTTTTCGTGACGGCGTAAAAAAGGTAAAGAAACGTACACACCCAACTTTCATGGAGCGTGGAGTGTACATGGTATACAGATTAACACAATTTAGATGTCTGATAAGAAACTCGCAAACATTTTTTGTGAAAATAATGGATATATGCACTCGAAACATGTCTGCATGGTTTTTCTTAATGTTAATTTGTTATTGTTATACACAGGACGTTAAAAATAGTAATCAACAATACAACTATAAAGAGGACAGTGGTACACATTACCGCATTAAATTTACAACACAACGCTCAATGACAGAGTCATATATCAGCGACATTTTGTTTATATTTTATGGCAAATTACTCCGAATCTGACAGGCAAGCATTGTTTGATGTCAGTAGGTTATGGACGAAACGCACTCTTAAAATTTTAGGCGCGTTCGCAGAATTGCGCATAGCGACTATTAGTTACTTCATGTCTGTCTGTCCTTCCGCATGGAACAACTCGGTTCCAATTGAAGGGATTTTCATGAAATTTAGTATTTAAGTATTTTCGAAAATCTGTAGAGAAAATGCAAGTCTCATTCAGATCTGACAACAAGAACAGTTACTTTACGTGGAGACCTATGTACCTTCATGACAGCATCTCGCTAAATTCTTATTTCAATGAGAAACTTTGCAGGAGACAAAAGATGTAGTGAAAATCACTTTTCTTTTTTAACCGTGCCGTTAACAACATAATGTGGGAAACATTGTAGAACTGGGTAGGCCGCAGCTGAAAATATGGCGCATGCTCAGCACTGCATGTTGGACACCTAAGTGTAAAAACACACACTCAGAATATGCACTATCATTGCTTTTCCACGGCAAAAATTTTTCGGCGCACACGCCTCAATGTTACGTTTGTACGTCCATTGCCTATCATATTAGTTTTGTTTACCCAACTTTTATGCGAACATCACCACGTGCGAATTTCACGCCATTCATTTCGTTTACGACTTCAGTTACTTTGGCCAACGGCGCTGAATAAATTCTTGGGCTTACCTTCCTAATGTAAATAGGATGTCAATGTCAGACCAATGTAATATGGCTTGATAAGATGGCCGCGCTGTGCACAACGGTTACTGGTTCAGATCGCACAGAGGTTTGTTCAAGCTTCAACTGTCCTGCCACCTAGACCGTGTTCTGTACACGTACAGACAGCAGCTACACGTCGTGTGCAATCGAAGCGGATCCTTTTAATTCCATCTAAGTTAGGCATTTGTTAGTTCTCGTTAAAAATACTAATAATTCAAATATTGCCAAAGTGTTAAACGATAAATGTCTATTATATTGATACATGTACTGAACAAAATTGACAGAGCTTGATTATATCTATAAGTTTTATAGTTGTGCTGTGTAGAAGAGGAACCGTTTCTAAAAATTTACGTTTTCATAGAAACCCATGAATTGAAGTAAATAAGAGCTGTACAAAACGAAATCGAGGAACGTGGTGGAAGAATTCATGCTACGCAGTCGGCTGCATTAACACAGAAGGAGGAGGAGGAGGAGAGGGGAAGGGAGGAGGAAGAGGACGGGAGTAGGAAAAGGAGAAGGAGAAGAAACGGAAGGGAGTAGGAGGAAAAAGAGTAGGAGAAGGAGGAGGGGGAGGAAGAAGAGGAAGGTGAGCAGGAAAAGAAGGAGAAGGAAACAAGGACGAGAAGGAGGGGGAGGAGATGGAGGAGGAGGAGGAGAAGAAGAAGAAGAAGAAGAAGAAGAAGAAGAAGAAGAAAAAGAAGACGAAGAAGAAGAAGCATAAGACTATCATATTTATTATAGACGTGTTTATGTGTGCGCCCGTCATAGACTCACAGAGGGTAAGTAAAAACAAGACAGGCAATGTTCGTATAAAGTAATATTGAGGCGAGTTTGCGTAACCATTGTTGCGGTGGAAAAGCAATAAGTATTACATATTGTGAGTGTGAACAAGGCTGAGGTCCTGCGTGGACCGTTAGAGCCCGTCGAGAATAAGAAGACTTCTGAGTGTGTGTTTGTAGCCTTAGTTATCCAGCATGCCAAGCGCATGTACCTTATTGTAGAGTCATACGTGGCCTGCCTGGCTATACAATATTTTTCCACATTATTTCACAAACGGCCCTATTTTCAAAAAGTGGCATTGATCATAAAATGTGTGTTATGGTACTCTCTACAACTTTCGTCTGAAACATTTCGCATTTTAAGAAGAATTCAACAAGGCACTCTGACAGATGTGCATGTCTTCACTTAAAATATCCGTTATTCTTGTCACAGCTGAGTGAAACTTGAATTTTCTCTACAGATTTTCGAAAAAAATACTCAAATATTATGAATATCCGTGCAGTGTGAGCCAAATTGTTCCACACGGACAGTTCGACAAACATGGCGAAGATAACTGTCGTTTTTAATAATTTTTTCGAAAGCTCCTAATTAGCAAACTTTAGTGTAGGACGCAAGCACCAAATTTAATCGACAGTCTTAAAACAGTTACGGAGCTGAAACATCTGGCTGAAGAACACGAAGTAGTTCTCTGTTCTGTGCTTACTTTACGTACTCCGTTTAAATAACACAAAAAAAGAACACAAATTTTCTGTTCGCAAATCACTTTTTCATATTACCAGCACTGCCTGTGAGAAATTTACAAGTAACTCTACATTTTCTTTCTACTTTGCAACAGTCTGCTCCGCACGACGATTTTCTTGGGTATTAAACAGATGTGTGAGTCACAGTGTCTTCACATCTTAAGAAACAAACTTTATTATACAAGAGTCATATTCAGAACATCTGGTATAAGGATGTCACAAAATCTGAACTCCTGTAAAAACAACAGATTTCGCAGTAAATTCCTGTCTATACTACAGAATGGAGCTGTCATGTCAAGAGCGTGCACCCACCCCAATAATTGGCGTAACAACGTATAGCTTAAAAATGTATACTTAAAACAATTTTCACCATATTAATTAGTGACGGTGTTTCAGTTACAGAGTCCATAGCACGTCAAACAAGATAAGAAGACGTCAATATTAGTAGTGGCACGGAGATTTGGAAGGAGTGTCGTTACGAATCAACACGTCCTTTTTTATTTCATAAAGAATGCCTTCAAACACACACAAACACACACACACACACACATATATATATATATATATTACACGTGTTTGTATATATGTGTGTGTTGTAAAGGGTCTTTTTCCCAAGGCGCAAGGGGGCCGGGGCTTGGAGATGAACATGCGCCCCATCTAGAGCCGTGGTAAAAGAAAAACTAGAGGTATACATCTATTCCCCCTCCGGACCTTCGTGGCCTGTTGTAGGTTGAAGGTTCTTCCGTTTTTATTTTTATGTAGGCTACATTTCAAAATCCTCAAAGATGAACCCTTTGCCGACTGTCTTGCAGCTCAATTATGCACAAGCATTAAGCTCCTACATGGCAACGAACAAATATTTAGAGGGCTACAGGCCTAAACGTACCCTGTGAAAATATTTTATAACTGCAGGTGTGATAACAATAATTTTAGAACATGTATTAATAGACAAAAATGTTGCACATATTAAAACGTGTTTAAAATTATTCACAAATATTTTGAGACAGTGTATATTATAAAAGTTAGTCCATACAAAACCTATTCAGTGAAGTGATTATCATTACCGAGAGATATGTAGGAACACATTTTTGCTAACAAGAATGAGTGCGATACTACCATTTAAAATGTGATCAACGCATCAGAAATATATAAAAGGTAAAGGTAAAGTGATCCCGTTACAGGCCCGGTGTGGCCCAGAGGGTGGATAGACGTACAACTCTACTCTTCCATGACCGCGGCACTAGAAGGTGGTGAGTGGTCAGCAGCACGCCCCGGCCGCACTTTACCCCTGGGAAGGATCCGGTACCCATTTTACAGGAGGCTGGGTGGGCCCCAGGGCCGGTCTGGACGGGCGGAAAATCTCGTCCCCACCGGGATTCGATCCCGGACCGTCCAGCCCATAGTCAGTCGCTATACCGACTG
>Ga0123357_10010117_pt1 | contig 11966 bp, 4 predicted proteins | sample TergutEmb28metaG_FD_89873 | JGI IMG/M metagenome (GOLD analysis project Ga0123357, IMG submission 89873) | Embiratermes neotenicus P4 segment gut microbial communities from Petit-Saut dam, French Guiana - Emb289 P4 | ecosystem: Host-associated > Arthropoda: Insects > Digestive system > Gut ...
TAATTTTCTCATTGAATTTGGTATCCCCATGAAACTGGTAAGGTTAATAAAAATGTGTCTCAATGAAACCTATAACAGAGTCCGGTCAAGCAAACATTCGTCTGACATGTTTCTTATTACGAATGGTTTCAAACAAGGAGATGCTTTACCACCATTGGTTTTCAACTTTGTTTTAGAGTAAGCCATTAGGAGGGTTCAGGTAAGCCGAGATGGGTTGCAAGTAACCGGTACACATCGGCTTCTAGTTATACTGATAATATTAATACATTGAGCAGAAGCGTACATACTATAAAGCAAATCACAGATGCTTTGGTAGTTGCTAGTAAGAACACTGAACCACAAGTGACTGCTGGTAAAACTAAGTACCTGGTCACATTTGAGATCAGAATGCAGGACGAAGTCAAAATATAAAAACTGATAATAGTTCCTTCGAGAGGGTGGATAATTTCAAATATTTGGGAACAACCATAAAAAATGAACATTCTATTCAGTAAGAAATTAAGAGCAGACTGAAGTTAGGGAATGCTTACTATCTATCATTCGGTGCAGAATTTTTTGTCTTCCAGTTTGCTATCTAAAAATATAAAGATCAAGATATAGGGAACTATAATTTTGCCTGCTGTGTTTATGGGTGTGAAACTTGGTCGTTGACTTTGAGGGAGGAACGTAGGCTAAAGGTGTTTGAGAATAAGGTGCTGAGGAGAATATTTGGGCTTAAGAGGGAAGACATAACAGGGGAGGGGAGAAGACTACATAATGAGGAGCTTAATGATTTGTACTCCTCACCAAATATTATTCGGGTCATCAAATTGAGAAAAATGAAATGGGTGGGGCATGTAGCATATAGCGTATACAGGGTTTTGGGGGGGAAACTTCAAAGCACTTGAAAGACCCAGGCAAAAATGGGAGGATAAAATTAAGATGGATCTTCAGGAAGTAGGATGGAGTGGCATGGACTGAACTTATCTAGCTCAGGATAGGGACAGGTGACGGGCTCTTCTAACGCGGTAATGAACCTTCGGGTTCCATAAAATGCGAGGAATTTCTTGACTAGCTGACAACCGGTTAGCTACTCAAGAAGGACTCCGCTCCATGGAGTAGGCAAGTAAGACAGGGTTTGGTTCCTCGGCACCAGTGGTGTTTCTGTTCTCCTGTGTGTTTTTTTTTGTGGGGGGGGGGGGGCAAAACGATAATTATTTCCGACGTTATTTTAAAATGTATACGAAGATTGGCTTTTGTAATGCAAATTAATAAACTAGCGTCAAAATGTGTGTAATTCAAGTCTGAGTGGCAAGAGTACGTACCGCAACCAACACAATCAGCGTACAAAAAATACAATAAAATGATTAAATTATAATACTGCGCTTACACAACAAAATAAAACAACTTTATGACACCCAATTTCTTTCCTACAACAACCTCTCTTCCTCCACCTCCATCTGTGGGTTGTCTATAAAGCATTCTTATTCGACGTGTTCTCGTTATTATTCGTCTTTCTTTCTTTCTTTCGTCCTACTCACGTGTGAGTTTGTAACAGCTTTCCTCGGTCGCAACGATGAATAAACGAATTTGGACAAAATGAATTTGGTGTCGTAAATACTGAATAAAAAATTTCTGAAATACTTTAAAGCAAACGAGCGAACTGTCTAACAATGAGTTCGCGAATTCGGGGAGGGTTACGGTACAACTCCTCGTGGTAAAGTACAGGGAATTAGTAACGAGAGGGGAAAACCATAATAACTGTACCCTGGCCAGTAGTACGAGATACGGAACAGTAGTATGGGTACCGGGGGTCATTTTCCAGGGGTAAAGCGGCCGAGGAGTGAAGCTGGCCACTCATCTCCCTCCAGCTTCGAGGTTGATAAGTGGAGTTATACCTCTATTCCCCCTACATGCCTTCATGCAGTATAGAAGGACAATTTTATATTTTTACTCCCCATTCATTGTTTAATCGGAAAATGGACCTAAACTGATCACAAAACTAACGGTTGCAAGAGACGGGATTGTTTGACCATGACAAATGTACGCCCCAATAATATTCCGATCTCTGTCTCCAAATTTTGGCCAGTGTAGCCTACAAGATATTTTCTACAACAAAACTGTATATCCCTAAGAACACTCCTGTCATAAGCCTTGTCTCGTGACTCTCGTTCGCCCTAAGTACAATCGCACCGGCTTCTTACTTGCGAAGAAATTTTCTAGCAACGTCAGCAGTGCAGATAATGGCAGATAGTGCTGCCTGACAGCACGTAGTAGCCCACAGAACTACATTAACGACTTCTGAGTCAGCATCCAAGATATTTAGCGGGGCATCTTATGTCGGAGTAGTAGTCTGTTTCTGCTACTCTTTGATTTTTTCCACTGCAGGCTTGTTGCTAGGGAAAAATAATGTGAAAAAAAACATTATATGAGGTTCACAATTTTGTTACGTATCACATTTATAGATGAGTTACATCACCAATCTAAGCGCCGTTGCATTATACCAACTAGAACCCACAATTTTGCCTCGCTGTTTTCTACGGAGCAGATATACGTGGCGTCATCGCACTGTCGCACTACACTTGTTTTCGGAAGGCAGCAGATTCCAATCTACAAACCATGGTCGTGTCTACGTTGTACATCTTGGAGCCACCCATACTGTCACATCCATAAAACTATTTCCACCCCATTCGACGCCATTAACATACAGTATTCAAACAGCGTCCCTAAATACGGTAAAATTACAGCTGTTTCGTTAGGAGGCAAGTTGTGTGTGTGTGTGTGTGTTTTTTTTGTCCGCCTGCCTGTGCTTGTGGACCGGGATAGCTCAGTCGGTACTGCGACTCGATACGGGCTGGACGGTCGGGGGATCGAATCCCGGTGGAGGTGAGATTTTTCGCACCGGTCCAGACCAGCCCTGGGGCCCACCCAGCGTCCTATACAATGGGTACTGGTTCTTTCGCGGGCTAAAGAGGCCGAGGGGTGGCGTTGACCACCAACCCCCATCTAGCGCTGAGGTTAAAAGAAGAGTAGAGCTATACATCTACTCCCCCTCTGAGCCTTCGTGGCCTGTTCTAGGGTGAACTTTTACTTTACTTGGCCTGCCTGCGATTTCTAGTAGCCGCTACAGCGCATGATCTGAGCTCTAAGATTTCAACGCCTTATCGTAAAAGGCATACCCACCTCCAGTTTAATTCACTGCACGCCCCCAGAACATATTTGTCTAGCATCTGTTTTAATATCACACTACATTCTACGCGTTCGTCTTCCATTGAGTCAGAATGGCAATACAATTTTATTTATTTATCCGTCCTATATTTTCCATCTTTTGTCCGTGTTCTTGATTTAATCGCAACACTTTTATATTAGAAGTTAAAAAAGATCCCCAGTACGTTATTTTTCCCGTTACCCCTGCTTAGGTTTCTCTAGGTCAAAATATTCTAAGAACTTCTTGTCTTATTTCGTCTGTCATAATGGAAGACCAAATTTTGCACCAATTCAAAAAAAAAGTGTTATATTCCCTTCTGCTGTTTCTCTTACATTTAGCGTCCAAATGATAAAGCTGTCTTTTTAATAATCCTTTTCCGAGAATATTCATAAACGTGCTGTTTGACCTTAAATCTGACCGACCTACCGACATTTTCTCTCACTGTCACATATCCTACTTGCCGCTCGACCCTGTGCTTGTATCTACCTCGTAGACATGCGTGCAGGTTGTGCCGAGTCTAAAAATTCCATATTTGTGTTTCATTTTTTAAGTTTGTGTGTTTTAAGTGTAGTTTAGTTGTCAATTTTAAACGGACTATGTTTTACTTCATTTAGTTCGTTCGGTGAACACAAATAATGTCCTTTATGGATGAGTACGGAATAAATGTTCGCCTTTAAAAATGAAAAATGAAATGGCGTGGGTGAACACCCTAATGAAATGTGCCGCCCACGCTCGTTATGTTCTACCTATTAACTTCCCGAACTGTACGCGCAGTGGTTAACACGCTTTGTAAGCAGAAAGCAGTGGGCTCGAATCCTATCCCCGAAGGTCGGCTGTTCCGACCGAATTCGTAACAATCCCCACTTAGCATAGGCGAATTAGTATCTTCATATACACTACGAAAAACTTCTTCCACGTCACATCCAACTTAGTGTTCATGATAATTCCGTCCCTCGGCGATAGAGATCACCGCTTTCACAAAATGGCCTTCATTAACCAAGCTCCTCGTATCCTCTTTGGAACTGTGTCAATATCATCGCCTATTTCTCTACTGCAAACAAAAATATGGACTAATCGGTCTAGAAAAGGATCCAATTCCGAAATTCCCAAATTAGGCCTAATTTTTGCAGAATTCAAATCACATAGTGATACTTTGTTCTATAACAATATGCACCCTATAAATAAGAAAATTACAAAAAGAGATGCAGCCAGACGATAGATAATGGGCATAGTTATAGTGCAACTAAGATACACTCCTGTTCTATTTATTGCTGTTACATACAATGACGTGATATTCTCATGTTGAGTTTTAGCAATGTAAATAGACTGGCAAGTGCTGCTGGATAACTAAGAAAGAGGTACCAAGATGCTGCAGAAACGACTCTGAAAGTGAACGACAGAATTCAACCACATTTGATTTGGCCGGAAAGTTTGGAATGGCAAGCGGAGTGCAAGAGATTTATACAATATGCGAGCCGAAAGGAAATAACAAACGATATTTGTCAGATAAAATAATTCCCCTGCACAGCTCCTTAAGTGCTTATAGAACGAAAAATGGCTTGAACAAAAAATAAACTGTAGAGTTGAAGCGCATACTTTTATGGCCAATACACTTTTGCCGAAGTCTTGTGGGTTTCGAAATAGGGAACAAAATTTGTTACGTTAGTATCAGCTAAGTCTCCTACCGTCGAAAGCAATTAAACAACGCTTTCTCACTTGAATTCAGTGGCCTGGGATCTTGAGGTTAAACTCGCCTGTATATACTACGAATTTCAGATGATTGAGCAAACGGAACATATTTAGTCCATGACTTACGCTTGTGAGTGCATGCCAAGCCTTTTCTTCTCAATTTTGGTGTCGGCTTTCGTTTTCCTAAACGCCTACAGGTCTCAAAACCCAACACAGCAAGACAACTGTTTAAAGTCGTGGAGCTAGTCTGCACTACTTTTTCTTCGATTCTTCACTTTCACTGATAACAAATTAGTGCATTTATAACACTGTAAAACACATACAATACTGTCAATAAATCACTCTTTCCACCGTTAAGTGTATCCACGACACTACTGATATTGCCACACACAATTATGTAAAAGATTTGCAAACTGCACGCGCACTGCAAAAGGAAAATGGTGGCACTGCAACAGACAACACGGTCACAGAGCAGCCATCTAGTGACGAAAACTATAAGTCACATGAAACACGTTACATAGAGCCTCATCGCGGACTACGTTCCAACTGTCAGTTCTGATTAACAAACATGAGCCACTTGCCATAACAAAATTTTCGTAATTTGCTGGTCACTCAGTGTACTGTATACACATACACTAACAAGGTAAATCTGCAAACAATGTATATAATATGCCCAAATATTCTTGCACTCAAGTATCATGCATGTAACTAAAGCGCAACTTCCAGCCATCCCATCTTTCTGCATGACACATCTAATAGACACCTGCAAGAGGCAAAAATTCAGCCCCCCCCCCCCCAAAAAAAGTACATGACTGACTGTATTTGGACATAATACTGACTAGCATTTGTACTTGATTACATGTCTTTTTGAATATATTATTTCCACATCTTTCTGAAAGATGAAAAAAAGGTACATTTCCTGTCACACATGAGGTACATACAGTAGTTGATTCATTAAGGACTGAACAAGGTGGGTGCCATGGTGGTAAAAAAACATATACAATAAAATTTTATGTCTCATGCTTTGCCACTTCATCCCTCAATGGAATGGAATGGTCCTAAGCACTGAAAAAATTTCTGATAGAAGTTTCATTCACAGTAATTTATTCAGAAATCAAAAGCAAATACAGCCTCCTTTACCTCTCCTCTGGATTAATCTGTCAACACAAGCAGTCTGAAAGATATATCAACATCACAGCCAGGGAAGGCATCTTTACATCTCTGAACACATACTCGAGAATTCACACAAACATTATATTTTTGCTTATTTAATTTAAAATATATAGTTTTGTTTCCGAAATTTCATGCAACTTCAGCGTAATCTTGAACTACAAGGCTAGGGTGGCAGTTAAATTGTGTAACTAAGCAACATAAACCTAAACTGACACTGGTCATTATATGTTATCTGCGGCACATTAATGTTCTGAGGGGACTGAAAGACTTCCCCTTACTATATTTGCCAATTGCCAAGAATAAGTAGACACTTCCCAAATAAGTAAAGCAGATATAGTGGGAATTCAAAGCCAATTTCATGTATTATCCAGTTCACCTTGAGTCTGATGCATCAGTGGCAAGACCTGATCTTGGTACAGTGAATGCCGTTCACCATGTGTGACACGTATCACTTTTTCCGCATTTTTTAACATACTAAGTGCTTCAATGAATTTTTTCAAATATAAGTTGATCTTTCCAAGCTTCATATAATGAATTCCAAGCAGTGGGTGGTACTCACTGTAGTATTGTCTACAAAAAGAGAACAGATTAAGTAAGAACTTCTGTTAATAGTCAATCTGACTAATATGTTTCTTACACTAAAAAAATGTAAAATTAGACCAAATAATTAATACCAAATCATTAAAAGACTTAAAGACAACCCTGACAGACATAAGAACTCAAAGGAAGAAGGTATGAAATTTTAGAAACCTATATTTTTCACCCCCCCCCCATTATACAATACTAATAAGTAAATAATTCACTCCTTTCCCAAAGGGATTATAACACATCAAGCCAGATTTACGCTTAATACCTTGGTTTTTAATCATCCCAACTACTGCATTAACCAACTCACATCACAGTATTACTGAAATGAGATAACAGTTTATGACTTTATGGAATCTGAAGATTCATCACTCTGTTCAGAATATCTCGTACTCGACACCAACATAAATTCACTAAAATCAGTTCACATCTTCACACCCTTTTCATCTGTGTGTTAGTCCCACCCATTCCCCCCTCTCCAACATGCTAAGGTTTTTCAAGTGGTCCCTTCCCTTGAGCTTTCATGACTAAAATTTTGAAGTTGTTGTTGTCATCGTCATCATTATTGTTATCATCATCATCATTGTTGTCATCGTTACTGTTGATTTGTTGCTGCTGTCATCGTTGTCATCACTTTCGTCATCACAACAGTCACAGCCATTATCACAGCAACAATTAGGACACCAGCATCTAAGGTAGCAGAATGCTCACAGAAATTTCAACCATCATCATTATTCACACCTGTATGAGTTACCCAATACAGATACAACACAGCAGGAAATGGAATTCTTGCTGTGTTGAAGTTCATCAGAGGACAATGATGCCTAACATAATCACATAAAGACAACACACAATATTGTATTACAGAGCTATTAAAACCTGCATTAGGTGCTGTTTTCAAATACAGACTACACACAAAAAAATAAGACTTCAAAATGATTTATACTAACTTGTGTAAATACAAAATTATGTTAATGCTGCAAATGACAGAAAGTCATACTGAAATGCCAGAGTGGTGTTACAGTTAATATCATCTCTTCTTTCCTTAATCATTATTCTTTAACCAGAACTTGTGCATCTCTCAGCTGTTTCGTATGATTGTACTTCTGTAAACCGTATCAAACGTGCAGCCTAAACACTAAACAGTCTGGCTGCAGAACAGAAGCCAACTTTGGCCAGAGGGCATAAGCAACAAAACAAATAAGCACAAATAAAGTATGTCGAGTACCAACACCATTTCATGATAAAAGTCTTAACATTTCAAGCACATTCCACAGTTTGGCATTTCTACCACAAGCACCAATGATAAATAACTTCAATATGGTAATGCACAGACACTAAATGAGAAACAAATCCACCTCTAATAACGTAAATTTAAAAGTAAATTCAGTTGCACCTTGTTGTTTACAGTACCAAAGAGTAAATAATATCTTAAAATGTAGAGAATCCAGGAAGAGTTTATTCCTGATATGGCAATCCCTTGCCAACTACAGCTTATATAACTGCAAATTTTCAAACACCTGTTGTCATCTCTGTATATTCAAGTTTTCCAACCACAGCAGTTACTTGGTTTCATGTACCTCCAGTTTTTTATTTGTGTATGAAAGAAGAAGTCAGTTGTTGCCATAACCACTTTTCTGACCTACAGATTAACAACATACCTCTTTTTTTTGTATCACTTCTTATGTCTACATTTATTTTTAAGCATACTATGTATCAAAGATTGCTGCCTTCAAGGATGTGGTGCCTTCAGTCACATAAAGCATACTGACATTTCGAAGCAACTTCCATCTACAAGACTAACCAGCATGACATTCTACAAGACCATGAACTTCAGAGTCACTGTCGTGAGAAAGCTGAAAATAATGTGTAATTTTTTGTGTTTAGTGAATGAACAGGCAATTTACATTTCCCCACACTGTCACGTCTGCCAAGTACAGTGTCTGTTCATTTGCAAACCCTGATCCATGACTGCCACTAGTACTGGGGAAGTTCTGTGACTGTTACCAGTTTGCAACTTCACACTTCAGAGTTCACAGTTGAAATCAAGATCTGACATGTGTTACATTCTTGCACCTGGCCTGGGTTTCCTAACACATGCAGATGAACTTTAAATTTTGGTAGGACTGTAGTCAGGCTTTTTGAACCATGATATTTTTCAGGAAGGTAACCTACACAGTTGATGAGACTTTGCTGTCATGGGTAGGTTTCTCTATAACCCCAAACAAATTGTGAGAATACACTTACTATGAAAATTGGTCTTCATAAAATCACAAATAACTTGAATTCTCATTCTTATATGGCAGTCTTCAGCAAGTATTCATTTCTGTTTTACATTTCTGTGAGCCCATAAGCGTGTGACTCCCGTTGTTTCCAAACATATGCATGTACATATGTTCTAATTTCTCCCTTACACACATGCACTCAAACAAAATCCACATGCAGCCATGTGAACAAACATTTACCGAAACACACATGCAGGCATAAGAATTATACCTCTCCAAATGTCCCTACAAAGAAATGGGTAAAAAACTTACTGATATCCTAACACAAGTTCTTGGCCAAATTCAAGTGCCTGCTCCCACTGTCCCATCTCAATGCTACTCTCAAATGCCAGGTCTAGAACTTTCACATGCAAAAGGTCTAATGGATGAAATAAACCCTGCTGCTTCTTCAAGCAAACTTTGCATGTATCAAGATCTGAAGAAATGTTAAGGTGATCAGTAATGAATTGGGTGATTCACACTGTAAAAGTGAACACATTATGCAAGTCACTTGCTTTGAGAAACTCCACCACTCCATTCAAAACCAGTACAGACATGCTGGAGCAACTGACCTGAAACTTCAGCAAACATTCCAAACAATGTTTCAATGTTAGCAAATTACTGTCATTTTTTTCACATGCAAGGCATTTTATGCCCTGAATCTCTTGTAACAACCTTTAATTAACAGCAACCATACCTTCCTAATTCAGCTTTTGGCTTAATCTGTGAGCAAAACAAAGGTGATCATATAAAACATGAACAGTATAAAATGACAGCTATTACTCAGGTCACATCCTCTACTTAACGCCATCCTGCTGATTTATTTGTGGACTCTAAAACCAGATTTCATCTTCTCAGAAAACCCCTTGCATAGAAAACTCTCCTGTAATGGAGCCAAAAAATACTACACCATGCCATCAAAATTTTCTTAAACTCTTGAAGACAAAAATATGATTGTTATACAGAATAAAGTGTGCCTGAGGTATCAACAAAACCATCTCCACATAATTCAAAGAAGTGAGCACAAAAAACTTCTTCTATATAAATAAGCATTATCACTTGGACATACCTATTTCAAAAAGGAGTTTGGGGTACTTTCATTTTCAGAAGCATAGCACAATAAATTTTCAGGTAAAGCATTAGGGAAAAGTGTTATTCTCTGCTCACACATGCATGTAGCATAAAAATGAAACACTTCAAAGATGGTATTTTTCATCTGAATTAGACAGAATATTTCATTAATCCATTCTTGTGTACTGGCAGTCCAAGCCAAATCGTTTTAATACACAAGGTTTCATATAACACTGCTCCATATAGGACAGCAAATATCACTGCTTTGAGTGTGAAGCAGTGATTGTATAAAATGTGACTGTGTTAGTGGCTTGTGAAAAGATTGAACGATATATACAACCATCAAACTCAAAATTGTCATGGCATGTACACACCAATTACCCCACTTCCATCAGCGGGCTGTTCTATAGGAGAGCCTTTACCATCCTTCCCTAACATTAGACAAGCATATAAGTGTAAATTATCATCTTAAGGACCTGGGACAAGTTCAAATACCTGTACCTCCCTCCCACTTACATGTTATTTACCAAGGTTCTATGAACCAACAAGACAAGCAGCAACCATGCATAGGAAAACTTTTTCAAAGTTTCCATGAACCAATAATGATGACAAATGTCCAATCACATCAGACACACACTTTTCAGACCAGTCTCACATTGTCCATAGTTCACAGTCCACTTTACACACATACTGACAAATTTTATATCAAAACTGTTAAGTCAGTCAGAACACTGGAAACAAAGACAAAAATGTTTATTCTTACCATCTCTTTCCCTCATGACCACTGAAAAAAAAGAAAATGATTTTGTAAGTTCAGCCGGACAGCACCTACAAAATACGTTCACAAGAAAATCACCTTCTTTAATTAGGATGTAGAGGAAACACTTAAAACCAGAACGCCTACTTCTACCTACATGCTTCACATAAGATTAGTCAACTGTGAAAATCACATCAATTTTTAAGATGCAACTGATACAACAGCAGCATAAAAATACTATAAACACCTTCTAAGCATAAGGCACATAAAATTCTAATTTGCAATTTAAATTCAGTATTTTAGTCTTCTGACTTTCAAATTTTAAACAATACGAGTATAACAAGAACAACTGTAACAAACTCCAACAGCATGTATGTCATTGAGATACATGCCCTTGAGGATGGTCTTATATGGGACCAAAACACATCAAGCCAAATACAATATGATTTTAGCAATCATGATATCGTATGTTGACGCTGCTGCTGAAAAAACGACATACAGAGAGAATCCAGTTGAAAGCACAACTCCATCAGTCAGCATCCTGATCAACTGCAGAGTGAGTTACATACCACCAGGCTTATTGCAGCAGTAACAGTCTTCTGCATCATCTCATAAAATCAAGTTTCATGCACCATGTTCAACATATGTTGTCTCTGTGAAACATGAATATACGTAAAGTGCAACACAGGAGCTTTCTACAATGGAAAACTATGTAAGAAAAAATATTAAAAAACTCATCAGAGCCAATGTAGAACACAGTTTCCTGGTATTCTAGTTCCTTCAAAATCAACAACATTATTAACTGGAAAATTCCAAATAACAGATTCCTTATTAACCCTTATCCGATGAACACAGTATGGCACTTAATTTCGTTTTCGTGACCACGGTACGGTGTTTATATTAGACAGCCCTTTAAATCATTGCGCGTGGTTGCCTATAAACATTTATAAATTATGAACAGAAGGTGATGAAACAATTAAATAATCTGCACTGTTGCGAATAAATCAGGGATATTTCAGTTCAAGAAAAGTTTCAGTACAGTGGCGTGGGGGGAGGGGGGGGTGTTCAAACCCCCCGAAATTCGGAAGGCCCTCCAAAATCGTGCAAAACTCAACCCAACTGGGAAAACTGTTAAAAACTGCTGAATTTAGGATGCCAACACCCCAATATGTTCAGAAAAAAGGCAGTAAAATTCTAAAACTACCTAGGTTCGCAATTGTTTTATATTAGCAATGACAAA
>Ga0123357_10010118_pt1 | contig 11966 bp, 9 predicted proteins | sample TergutEmb28metaG_FD_89873 | JGI IMG/M metagenome (GOLD analysis project Ga0123357, IMG submission 89873) | Embiratermes neotenicus P4 segment gut microbial communities from Petit-Saut dam, French Guiana - Emb289 P4 | ecosystem: Host-associated > Arthropoda: Insects > Digestive system > Gut ...
CGAAACATGTTGACTGCAACACGGATACCACTCCAACCCAACCACACCGAAACTCCAACACACATCGAACCAAGAACAATACGACCAATGTGGTAATTCAACAGAATAGTCGCAAGCTCCTGAGGATGGATATATTAATGTCCGAAACATGTTGCGCACATAAGAAGTGAAACAAAATAGCAAGTGACATCAAGTTGGTCTTTTATTCTTCAACTATCAAAATGATGCCTGGTCGAAAAAACATAATATCTACAGCTTTTGTCTGGGAAGGAAACAATATATATGTCTTTCTTATACATAAATATTTTAAATGTTTAAAAACCATAGTTGAGCTTCAAAGTAGAGTTTCCTGCTAGTACTTGGGAATAAATGTGTTGCCCATCATGTTGATACATGTTCTTGTAGCATATTGAATTCTCTTTTATTTACAAACTGCAATTTGAGATTGATGTAGATCATAGAGATTAATCTGCCACCAGAGGATACTGACATTGATGTCAGTTGTCAGGTATATCTTCTATTGACTTGGTGCAGAGAATATATTTGCCACCATACTGAGCGCAGCAGAGTTGGTGGCGCTGTTGAGTCGCCATGCAACAGTGATGTTGCCCACTGTGCTAAGCATTTTGGTGATGAAAATTTTTCTGTGTGTGGCACTGTGTAGCACATTACTTACACAAATGAGCTGTATTGAACCAACACCCAAATCATTGTATTGTAATTTAATTTGAACAAGACATTCTGTTAACATTCTAGTCCCATGGTACTGTCAGTGTTTGGTAATTGTTAATTCTTTTGTCTACTCAGTCTTTACATTCATGGCTGTTTCGGTTTTTTTTTTAACTCAAAGGGTGAAAAATTTGTTCTTCAGCACAGTATTCAGTATGTTTAAATTGTATGTGTGAATCTGTATTCATTACAGTGTGTGTTGTGTTTGGGCTCATCATAAGGCATATTAACATCATTTTACTATTCAGGATAATTTAGCTGTTTTCGGAGTAAGTAAGGTGCAAAATGTGGTCTCTCACATTAACACTTTGGCACCAAAAGGTGACTTTAGTTGGCACATTAGAGATGTTGAGAAAACTGAATGTCACATAAGTTGTTGGCCAGCGACATGAGAAGTAGCGAGCGACCACTTAAATTATGGGTTTTTTTGCAGAGTACACTGTACCAATAATTCCAGCACCAGATGATTAAAGGAGGAATATTGGTTGAAGGTGAGGAGAATATTTGGGCCTAAGAGGGACAAAGTAACAGTACACAAGAAATTGCTTGATCAGGATCTTTATGATTTCTACTCACCAATTATTCTTGTGATCAAACCAAGGATGGTGAGATGGTACAAGCATGTAGCATACATTGGGCACAAGAGAAATGGATGCAGGGTTTTGGTGGGGAAGGGTGAAGGAAAGAGACCACTTGAAAGATCAGGTGTAGGTGGGAGGATGATATTAAAATGGATCTTAAAGAAATGGTTAGGGAGGGTGTGGATTGGATTCATCTGGCTCAGGACAGGGACAAGTAGCAGAATGCTGTGAACAGAGTAATGAACCTTTGGATGTGACTTTTCTTATGTAGCTCAGAAACTCTGAGGGACTGTACTTCATGGAGTTAAGAGTAAGCAAGTATGGAGAGTGAGCATATTTTGTCATGGTGTTTTACTAGGTTTCAGTATGAATTAGCAGGTTGGGAGTGTTTGTGGGGCATTTTACTCTCTGCCTGGTTTTTAATATGTAAAAATATTAACTGGGTCATCAATAGTGCAGTTGCAATGCATGAAGATAGTTTTACTGAAACAGACCAGGAGCATGTAGCATGTGCATGTCTGGAGTTCCATTCAGTGCTTGTTTCGTCCTGTAATTTGGACATTTTATTCCATTTGTTTATTTGAACTGCATAGGAACATATTACTGTCTTTCCATATGTCACATTGCCTGCATCAGCTGCTTAAGTTATGGCATGCTTGTAACCGATTTAATTTAGTAGTAACCGATTTCATGTTTGGTTTACATGTAAAATAACCACTGCCACCGGGTGACAACCCAACTGCAGTTAATAAATATTATTATTATATTATTATCTTTCCTGAGTGGCACTATCAGTGATGTAGGTTTTTAGAGCGTTTGTTCAGTAGAAGGTTACTGCACAGGTATGCTGTGTTTGTCATCCAGTTTGACTTCTCTTCACCGTATGATCTGTGTATTGCTGCTCTATTGAGAATCTTTTTCCAGCAATTTTATTGTGAAACATAGCTCCATAAATGTACCCAAAAATTGTTAGATCTTTATATAAACATGTTTTTATTTCATTAAATATTTTGTATTTGGATTTATGTTCCCAGCATCAGTATGCTGCATGTAATTGGTATATGTAAATTTGCACACATGTTTCTGTGTGAGAGGGGGAAACCCTTTTGAAGCAGTGCAGCTATGCCATTTTATCGTAAAGAAAAGAAAAGCTTTTTAACGAAATGTTATGCTCTTTGTCATAAATTAATTTTTCCTAACCTAAACATTTCATATCTTCCAGCCTTTTATTTATACTATGGGCAAGGTGGCAGTCATTTCTTTGAGGAAGTAAAGTAAATTCTGTTTTTAAAGTGGTGTCTAGCCCAAAAATGAACTTTGTTTTAATAATTCGTAGATTGTGTTTTGTAATTTAAGTACAAAAACTGCATATGTGAGTCCCTCATAGTTCCTTGTCATCATTTTTATGATTTAGTTTGTGACTCAATTTTATGATACTGGATGATGATTATGATGTGTTTATTCTTCTTTACGATTATTTTATACTCTATGCTTGTGGGACATTATTGCATATTTTTTTATGCATGTTGGTTGTCATCTTTTCTTGAATGCTGTAATCTCTGTTTCAAAGAAAAATGATTAACCTTTAGGGGACTGATTTAAATGTAAATATTGTCTCTTGACAGCTTGAGTTTTTCTAGCTTAGCATGTACTTTAAATTGTTAACAAGTAAACATACAGAGACCAGCATATGGCATGCTGGGCCATTTGCCGGTACGTATTAGAGACCAGAATATGGTCTTGTAGGACAAAAACTGTTAAAATATATGAGCTCATAATTTTAGTGAGTATTTTATCTGAAACAAAATTTTATGTTGTGGTGGGTGAAGATTAGTAATTGTGGCTGTACCAAGGCTAATTCTAACAGAACTGTACAGCATAAAGTATTTTACACTTCACCTTCTCATTATGTCATAAGGTGTAGTTGGTATGTATGTAGATATCTATAATTATTCTAAGACGGTTTGCTTCTGGGATATAATGTGTGGCTGATAAGTACTTTGTATGTCTGTTGTTTTCTGAAATACACTTGTACGTTGATAGAGCATTATTCTTTGTTTGCAGGTTTTGATTACAGGTTCTCTGATTTTGTTGGCACACTTAATGTTAGTTATTTGGTATCAACTTAACTGACTTGAAATTCGGGGATCATTCACCACACTGATCTTCCTCTTGCGTCATTGGACGTGGGCTAAATGACATGTGGAAACAATAATAGATGATTGTGTTTGTATAGTAAAACCAACTGGATGCACCGATGTATCAAATTTATTTTATTTTGGAATGACACTTTACATGTTTCGGACAGTCTTTCCGTCCATCATCAGGAGTTCAGGACTGTACGTACAGCAAACAAACAGATGCTGCTGTCTAATTGCTAGCAAGCAGACAGCAGTATCTGTTTGACAAATGCCTGTTGCTGTATGTACAGTCTTGAACTCCTGATGATGGACGGAAAGACCATCCGAAACACATAGAGTGTCATTCCAAAATAAAATAAAAATAAATTTGGTACATTGGTGCAGCTAGTTGGTTTTACTATAGAAATATCATTACAATGCACAGCCCTGTGGACATTAAAAAAAAGGGGTTCTTTTGTGTGTGTGCGTGTGTGTGTGTGTGTGTGTGTTCTACAGTGTATTTTCTTGACCATAATTTACACCAAGATTTTAGAAGGGAAATTTAAGAAAAAATATATTATTCACATTTGAAATTTAATAAATTCACAAGTACTTAACTCACTAAAATGGCATTGTACCTTGAAGTTACTACTGGTCACAGAACCCACTGAACTCATCACTACTATCACGATCGTCATTGCCCCTAACTCCTGAAATTCCACTTCCTTTGTACCTACAAACACTTCAGCTCCATCGAGGGCATTACTGTTTTCACACTTCTTGAAAGACTTCACTGCTGTCTTGGGTTTCAGAGTTTCTGCCTTTGTGTAAGTTTGTAACACAAAGTTCTGGCATCACGATTGGTGTGCTGTGTGTGTGTCTGCCCATTGTCTTCTTGTTTTAGACACAAAAATTTTGTTGTCTAAGTGACCTCTGATTCAGTTCTTCACTTCTGCTGTAAGTTAGATCATTTTGCAATGTGTATGAAAAGAACATTGATTCTTCTGGAATTTCTGTGATACTTCCTCTTCCTTTTAAATTCATGTGATGTGTGAACAGTTTAATTTAACTTTTGAACCTAAATCATAAGAAATTGTCACCTTTGTACTGAAAATTCCTTCAGGGGGAACAACATTTTTACCTTTCCAACATAAGGACAAGCCAACAAGTACACTCATCCCATCAGTGAATGTGAAAATCTTGGTTACATTGATGGTCATAATGACAGTTTGGTGTAAGAGAAAGGCCAATTTTACACAGTATTTCCCAGACACGTAAATACACCTTGTGGTCTGGGAAATGCATTGATTAGACGAACAGATTGTTTTAAAATAAATGTCGAGCACTGCACAGTATTAGTAACAAATTGTAAGTTTTTAAATGAAATGGATCTGGATCATGAAGTCACCGTGGATGTTATGGTCAGTTGCTTCTGTATTGTATTATTGCCCTTCAAGTAATTCTGTGCACCCCCATCTAGTGGTACACGATGGTGCAGTTGGTTGAGGCACTGCACTACAAGCCGGAAGGTCGTGGGTTTGATTCCCGATGGTGTCATTGGAATTTTTCATTGACATAGTCCTTCTGTCTGCACTATGACCCTCTGGATGACTCAGCCTCTAACAGAAATGAGTACCAGGAATATTTCCTGGAGGTAAAGGTGGCCGGTACATAGGGCTGACAACCTTACCACCTTCATATGCCGATTGCCATGAAATCTGGGAGCCTCAACCTCCTGGAACCCTCTGGGCCTGTCCAGGCCTGTAATGGGATTTCTTGCTTTACTTTTACCCCCATGTAGTGCTGAGGTTAATAATGAGTGGAGAGCTATTTCACTACCTTCATTGCATGGACAGGGACAACTTTACCTATTATCTCTGGTTAATAGGCCCATTTAAAAAACACTTGAAAGTAGAGGTAAATTTGTGCTTCTGTTATAAGGTGAGGTAAATGCAGTCAAAAACACAACTATGAATATATGGCTAAATGATGGTGTTTATTAGCAATAGAAAACTACGTGTTTCAGCCTATAGTGGCCATCATCAGGTTTTGACAACTTTCTTTCTATAAGAGGTATATATAATATGCATAAACCGCGTGCTGATGTTGAGATCTCATCATCACATACGTGTGTTTGTTAAGCTAAGTTTGGTGGGATGTCTGTTGCTTGAATGGATTTATAGGTTGCGGGTGTGGATCCTTTCGGTTAGTTACATGTAGGGTTGGGAGGAAACTGTGATTGCAGGTGTGGTATCTTATATGCTCCTATGTTGGGAGGGGGGGTTTCACAGGATTGGTTATTCTGACATCTCCTTACTCTTCGGAACTTCTTGTTCCCAGCCGGGGGGGGGGGGTTTCTGCCTCCAGGGTTTTCCTATGTGTGCATAGGCTTGGCACATTTGGTTTTTTATGTGCTTCATTGTACCTTGAACATGTACGGGGAATGGAGGTATGGTTCTACCCCTTCTTAACCTCAACGCTAGATAGTGGTGTGAGATCAACTTTCACTTTATCTGAAATATGTCTTTAATGGTATCTTTTTATGGTTATGGTTGTGCTGGTATTAAAACATTGTACTTTTCATTATTCTTATGCCTTTGAGTGGAAAATCTGCATCTAGACAGCTGCATGTCTGTTAAAATGACTTCTCCCGGTGAAACAAGTTCATAGTTCATTTAAACTATAAATGCTACTACATATGCTGCAGTAGAGTATGATTTATTGTACCAGATGTGATGTATGTACAATAGTACTTCTTATATAAACGGCAGTTTCAGATTCATTGTCAATTTAATATGCATTTATGTGTTAAAAATGGTGTTATATTTTGTGTGGTCTTCAGAGTAGTAGACGGTTTATTACTGTTACCTTTCAATTGTAATTGCACATATTTTCACAGCCACAGTAAATAATTCAGACATTTTTCCCTTTAAGCTGTATTCTGGCATGATTAATTTGGGGATGTCACTGTTGGTATGAATTGGACAAGTGGGAAAAATTAAGAGTCTGACAGAATATTTAAGGGACTGAATTATTCCTTCATTTCTTTAAGGATAAATATCAGAATTATAATTCTAGTGTGCATTGAACAAGCATGGCATAATTATTATGCTCGTCCACAAATGAAATGTGCTATAATGCAGCTTGTATATAGACAGTGTCATTCTCTTGGATGTATCCTGTTCTTTGTGATACAGAATATGAATTTAAAGAAACAAATGTTAAATATATCTTGTTGCATTATATAATTCTTATATATTGTCACATTGTATGATTCTGCTACCATCTTTGCAATTAATGTTGTATAATATATCTTCAGCATTGTATGTAATACAACTTCCGTTCGCTTGACGTTATCATGTGACATCACATGCTGGGGACAGAACAGATCTCCTCCTAGTGGGTGTACAATAATATTGATGTTTATTACCTTTGTATTACCCCCTCCAGACTGTTTGCTCCATAAGTGAAATTTGCTTAAGCATATTTTTAACTGCACAAATATTGTAAAAATAGGGTATAAAATTTTTTTGTTTTGGTTCTTGAGAGTAGTTCCCAAAATATTGTATTTTAGTAATCAAAAAATTATTTTGAATGTTTAATAATGTGGACACTTTCAGTAACCAAGGCACAGACTGTGTCTTCATGTACACAAGCATGAACATTGGCAGGGAAAGAAATTATGAACCATTCAAATGGTGAGTAATTGTCATCCCAACTTTTAGCAGGCCTTCTGCAGAATGTCTCTTTTATCATACACATGAGTACGGCAGCTTTATTGCATAGAAGGCCTGCATCCATCAGAATATGCTGTGACAGCTGTTGTGACACGAGGGACGCTGTGTAATATTTATGTATTCCCAAACTGTCCCTTATTTTTCTCCCCACCAAGCCGACAAACAGTAAAGTCGTGACGTGCAGCACCATCATAACAAAGTGCCGTGTGGTCATATACAATACTTGCCCTTTTCCACATTCTGCAAAAAAGTTGTACTCTTGTTTCCTCTTCTGTCACCACTGTTCTTATTTTGAATATGGGTTGTGGTGTAGAGTATGTCTTCTGTGGAAGGTAATGCCCCTGTGCTTAGAAGCATTCCCATAACGTACTTTCGAAACCAAAATATCTCTATCTTTAATATAAAATCCTGTAGTGGAAGAACACAGTTTCTAGTGTTACCATAGTATTTGTTGCTGTGGCTGACTGTTGGATAAGGGATTTAGTTACTGACATAGAAATCACCTCATAAATAAGGGATAGGCATGTTTAGTTACAGACAGACAGTGTCTATTGGCAGTAGTTGTCATTAGGCTGTTCAGCTGTTGGAAGGCTCTAATATTAACTTGATAAGGCAAACAAAGGTGCAAAAAGGTTGGGTGAACATTTAACTCTTCAGATGTTGTGAAGTTACTTTCAGTGTATGTGTATTTGGAGAGATGTGGCCATGTGCAGTCTGATATCGTGCGCATTTTAGGCAGAGTGACTGTTAACAGTTGTCAAATGAAGTGTCAGTAGTGATTGTCAGTACTCATGTTTTTTACCTTTTTTACTGACTTCACTTTGTATTTAAGTGTAAAACGCGTCCGTCTGTTGTAACATCACTGGTCATGTACTGCGCTAGTGTAATAGCATATCGCTCGTAAAACAGCAATTTGTCGTGACCCACTCAGTTTTGCAGGATGCAAAAAAAAATTGATCTATCCTCAGTAGATGAACGTTATGTTTTTGCAAAAATGTAAGGATGAGCAATTTTTTTTTATGGAAACATTTTGACAAAAGGTGTTTGTAACCTGCACACTGTATTATCCAACTAATGCACAATATGTAATATGTAGATACAATTAAAATTATAAAATATTTAAAAGTGTTCCTACATGTTTTGGATCACAGAGGATCCATCATCAGGGAGCCTTGTACAGTGCTTGGCTAAAAATTACAAGGATGATTCTATTGTGTCTGTTGACATGGACAAGGTCGGTGTTATGGCAGCATATTCTGACCCGTTTTGTGTGTGTGTGTGTGTGTAGTTCACTATATGAAGGCACTCATCTACATATTATATATTGTGCATTGGTTGGATAATAAAGTGTTTAATTATCATTGATGCATGGTGCAAACATGAAGAGTGTTTTAACCTGTCTACTAGTACAGGAATCTTGGGTCGGTTACGAAGAATTGCTATTTCACAAACACACTTCCAGCAGTGGACCAGGATATCTCAGTCAGTATAGTGACTTGCTACGGGCTGGACGGTCCGGAGATCGAATCCTGGTGAGGACTAGATTTTCTGCACCTGTGTAGACCGGCCCTGAGGCCCACCCAGCCTCCTGTCGAATGGGTACTGTGTCTCTTTCCCAGGGGTAAAGAGGCAGGGGCATGGTATTGATCACCCACTCCCATCTAATGCCAGTGTTAAAGAAAGAGTAGAGCTATGCCTCTGCTGCCCCTCGGGGTCTTCATGGCCTGTTTTAGGGTGCATTTTACCATATCTCTACATAGTTGAGCTGGCTCGGTATTGCATTTTGACTGTACTAATATTATTACTCCTGATTTAAAATGTGATGGGTATTATATAGTCCCCTAATTTTGGATGATGAAGATTAATAAAAGAGAAATTAAGGAACAGTGGCATATGAACCCAAAAGATACTAACAAGGAAAGAAACACTGTATGAAATTTTGAGTTTCTCACTGCATTGCTTCTGAGGATTCAGGTTCTAGATGTGATGCTGTGTTGGTTGAGTGGTTTGTACTATTTGACAGGACTGTAGTATGTTTATATTCACGGGTGAATATGTTCATGATAAGTGCCATGGATCTGCTGACCCTTGAAAATGAAGGCACTGTCTCCCCCTGAAATGTCAGACACCACTTACCGAACGACACCGCGTCACGTCCCCGAAGACGTGGGTCTTTGGCAACTTGGCATGGTCTGTCATCATTGTTTCTGGGCTTTTACTCAAGTAACTGTTGTTGTATAGTTTAACTGTGCATACATTTGCAAAATTGCTATTGGACAGTCACATTTATGTGCATCAGTCCTAAACTCTGCACTGTCTAGTGTCATATTTTTGTAGTTCATAGCATCTGTAGCATTTGTGCAACCAATGCAATTTAAGTATGTAAATGTATGATGGGTTGGAGAGAGTGCGTCAAAGTGCACAGGGATTTATGTTATCAATACTGACAGATGAAGAGGAAGTGGATGTGGAAGATTATGTTTTAAAACTTTCTGCTAATTACTGAATTTGTACTGTAGTACAGAGGCATACAGAAATGAAAATTTGAATTACATCATGAATCAAAAGGTGACAAATTTCAGATTCTTGTATTTGCCTAAGTTCTGTTTCATAATATCTACAGCTTTGTGTTGTCAGGCTAATGTTCTTAATGTCATATCTTTCTGCTTTTCACATGCAGTTGTTATCCTGCTGGTGAACTCGGAGTGTCATATACTTTTAAGATAATGAGTCTCATATATATATATATATATATATATATATACCGTATATTCTTGAATCTAATCCACACCCGAATCTAATCTGCACTAGTTTCTGCCGATTTCTTAAACGAAAAAAGTTAGTTCGCGGTTCTAATCTGCACCTTTCCTTCAACCGTACCTTGCCTACAAGGCAGACTGATTCAGTTATGAGTGATGACAGTGAGTCTGATGAATAATAAATTATAAATATTATATAATATTATAAATAATACATAAAATAAGGCATTGTATTGTTATTACGGCACGTACAGCAGCTCTATCATTTTACCAAAATCCAGCTCACGACCGCGAATCTAATCCGCATCTGATTTTTTAGCGCTCTAAAACTAAAAAGGGTGCGGATTAGATTCGAGAATATACGGTATACACATACACACGCACACACATATGTGTATCTGTGTTGCATATTTATAGTTCCTTGTACTTCATTCCAATGACTTATTAAAACCGGGAAGAGTAAAGTGTTGGGTTTTAAGGAATGCGCATCAGTGAATGCGTGAAGCATGATGTGTTATTATGAGATCACGTAAAGGTCAACTGATGGGTATGGACGATTGGTGTTTGTTAAAGAGCATGCATGTGATTGTCACGTGATCATGTACATGTTATCTCTGAACCATATGCCCTGCTTGCCTTTCAGTTGACTTTTGTGATGCATTGCAGTACAGTTGGTACAAAGAGGCTGATTCTCAGCAATGCATCCTTTCATGATGGTTGAAAATTGTAATTTACTTAGTGATAATGCATCCTGATTTGTACCATTTTGAGTATAAAAGTTAATGTGGTATGGGGAGAAATCATGCGACTGGGGCGTTGTAAGGTAGTCAAACCCGTGGTAGCTAATTTACTGATGAGGTACAATCTGAATCCTATTTCCCACTCACATGGCTTTTGTCTTCCTTTTCTACTTAGTTCACAAGCCAGGAATTGAACCAGGCCTCCTGAGGATTTTTTGTGGACGCACACATTATAATGAAAATGAATCTGTGATGCGCAGATGTGCGAAGCGCCTGTTAAAAACCACCATTCCATAACCGAAAGTCGCACAGTTGCTCTTCATGTATCTTGCAATGGAGGAAGCAGGTTTCTTAAAATCCAGGGTTTAAATAGTACTCAAGGAAAAAAATATTTCTATTCAAAGTATGTGCACGTCTACAGTTTAATGATGCAAGATGCTCCGAGGCCTTAAATTCATCTAAATAATTTGAAAAATTTGAGTCCTGGCTGACAGAAAACACACTCACACTTGTACGTGTTGCATGCAAAATTTTTAAAGTGATATCTTGTGCACTGCATATTATTGCAGTGGTGTGTGTATGTGTGTGTGTGTGTGTGTGTGTGTGTGGAACACAGCTGTGCAATATGATTGTAGCACCCTATCTGGAACATTAATGTTTGTATTCCTAGTTCATAGATGCACTGTTAGCAGGATTAGTATTATATAACTTAAGATTTAATATTTTTAGCTCTTCGATTTACCAAGCAATGAAATGAACTTTGGTTTTGTTTGTATTTGTAAGTCTGAGTGCTTTGCTTTTTGATATTAATACATGCAAAAGAAACTGGTGTTACTGGGTTGTGGTTGCATTTGTTACATGGACAAAAATAAATGCTAGATGTTGAAATCTGAATATTGAACTAACTGCTGTATGTTGAACAGCAAAGAAACCAACTAAATTGTTTTTTTCACCTCTTAAATTCCAGTATTGAAGTTAAGTCTATTGCTGGGCACAAACTAGATGGTATGTGCTCTTCCTTCATACACACACACACACACACACACACACACACACAGAGCACCATTTTCGTTGTCACACTGTGGTTAGTTCTTCTAGACTGTCTGAGTTTTGTGAATATGAAAAATCCCTTTGTGAACAAAATTTAAAAATCCAGTATTGTTAGACTGGGAGACCAAGGTGGCCAAGACCTAATAAATTTATTCTCTAACAATGCTGAACTGCTGACATGACCCAAGTCTCAGCACAGAAGGAGAAGTTTGGTCGGGGGTGGGGGGGGGGGGGGGGGGATGGGGCCAGC
>Ga0123357_10010119_pt1 | contig 11966 bp, 8 predicted proteins | sample TergutEmb28metaG_FD_89873 | JGI IMG/M metagenome (GOLD analysis project Ga0123357, IMG submission 89873) | Embiratermes neotenicus P4 segment gut microbial communities from Petit-Saut dam, French Guiana - Emb289 P4 | ecosystem: Host-associated > Arthropoda: Insects > Digestive system > Gut ...
CCCAAATACATCGCTCCGGCTCCGTCCTTTGTTATCACTATCCCGCTTCCCGACCTTTCCGTTACTATCCCGTCTTCAAATCTTATTGCGTTTGCTCCGTTTATGTTTAACTGCGAATCGACATCCATATACACGTCATTCGGCAAGCCTCCGGCTGTATTTCCCATAAACAAGACTTCGCCGCCGTCCGTGTTAAACGTAACCGTGCCGCCGGCTATGTACAATGCTCCGCCTAAATTTTCCGCCGTATTTCCGGTAAAACTTATTGCTCCGCCGCTGAAATCCGTAGTATACGACCCGCTGGACGCATATACCGCTCCGCCGTCAGCAGCGCTGTTATTAGTAAAAATCACGCTGCTTGCGCCATCGCCGGCAAAATTAAGTATTCCCCAATTGTATACCGCCCCGCCGGACGTCAAAGCGGAATTGCCGGTAAACTGCGCGCTGCCGTTAACGTTGAAAACTCCCGAGGCGTTATTGTATATCGCGCCGCCGCCATACATACCGGAAGAGATATTGCTTTCAAAAACCGCTCCGCTTAAGATAGTCATCGTAGAACCGCCGCCGTTATATATGGCACCGCCGTTACCTCCGGCATTGTTCCCAAAAAAATATGAGTTTTCACCGATTGAAGAATTAATTACGCTGCTAAACGAAATCGCTCCGCCGGAGCCGCCCGCAGTATTGTTTGAAAACTCCGCATATTTGCCTATCGTTACGGTATTTGTGGATCCGCCCCATCCGCTCATAGCCGCGCCGCCGCCTACTGTTTCGTTACCTATAAATCCGGCATAATCGCCTATTACGGTTGAGGCTGCGGCAACGTTGGCAAAAGTTGCAAACGCCCCTGATGCGGTGGCGCCCCAGTTATATCCGAAAAACGCATAATCGCCTATCGTTACCGTTGAGTTATAATTGTAGAAAGCCGCCCCTGAACTTGTATTTCCGGCATGATTATAAGTAAACGTCACATGATCGCCTATATTTACCGTACTGATATGGCTGTATATCGCTCCGCCGTTGTTTGTGGTCGAAGTGTTTGACGTAAACGTAACATTGTTGCCTATATTAAGCGTACTCCCCTGCCTGCTATATAATGCTCCGGCGTACCTTGCGGTATTGCTTATAAACGATACCCCGTCTCCTATATTTAAAGTGCCCAAATTGTATATCGCTCCGCCGTCGTACACCCCTCCGCCGCCGGTTCTGTTAAAGTTTTGAAACGTCAGATTATTTATTGTAACGGTCTGCGTTGCCGCTATCACAAGTCCTTTGTCAGCCAATCCGTTTGAATCTATTATATATGTATTTCCGTTATTTCCCTGCATCGTAAAATTTGAAGTATTCGGATATCCGAACGGATCTTCATCGCCCGTTATCGCGGTTATATCCCACGTTAAATTTATCATGTCTCCGGATGCCGCGGCATGATACTTGTTCACAAATGTATTCCACGGGCCTATATATTTTAGAATTCCTTCCCAAACAGAACCCGCCTGAGTCCATATTAAAGAATAACTCGTGCCTGCCGGCGTTAAGTCATATATGTTATTATTGCTAAACGTCCCGGAGTTTTGAGTAGTTGAATAAAAGATTATTTGGCTTGCCCCGTAAGCTGCCGGCGACAGAGTATTGATATTCAGCAGGCTGTTCGCCGTATCTATAGTAATATTGTTAAGAGTTATCACGCTTGTAAGCGACCCTATAAAGTCCACGTCCAAAGTGAGCGACGCATTGGCTGCTACCGTCATGCTGTTTACCCTTGAAGACGTGGAAAAATATATGTTGCCTGCGTTCAAATTAAAGGTCCCGAAATTATTTACGGAGCCGGCTTCAAAATGCACCATACCGGTACCGGATTTATTTATCGTACCGCTTCCTTCTATTCCCCCGCCAAATGTCATATTTCCGGCTCCGGTTATATTTATCGTTCCGAGATTATATATGTCCCTACCGGTTGCGGCGGTGTTACCTTCAAATGTTACCATGCTTCCTGATACCGTTTCAAAATTTATCTGGCCGGTTGCCCCATTGTATATTGCTCCGCCGGAAACAGCCGTGTTGCTGCTAAATGTTACCGTGCTTCCGGAAAATGATATATTTGCACCATCATTATATATCGCTCCTCCGTTCCCACTGCTCGCCGTATTGCTTGTAAATGAAACCGTTGAGGATGTGAAATTTATAACTGCCACACCGCTCGAACCGTCATAATTACCAGTAATGTATATTGCTCCGCCGGAACCTCTGGCTGTGTTGCCGGTAAAGTTTATTGCTGAACCTGTAAAATTCATTGCGGCATTTCCGTTGCTTGATGAACTGCCGTCTGAACCTGCTTCAAATATTCCGCCGCCTAAACCCGCCGTATTGCCTGAAATGCTGATATTTGAATCGATAAAATCAATTGTTGCTATTCCGTCAGAGCTTACGCCGCCTGCTGAAACTGCCCCTCCAACAAATATTCCGCCGCCTTTCGCTGTTGTATTGCCGTCACTCGAAGTCAATTGATTACCTGTGATATTTACTGTTGAACTTGCAAATATTATTTTTGTAACCCCATCACTACTGATATTTACACCGCCATTGTATGCTCCTGCGGATACTACTCCGCCGGCAAAGAGCCCACCGCCTTGCGCCGTCCCTTGAGTGCCCGATGTAGCGCTGTTGCTTGTAAAATTTATTATTGAACCCGTGAATATTATTGTTGTCGCTCCGCCGCTGCTTATATTCACGCCGCCGGAAACACCATACACCCCGGCGGATATTGCTCCGCCGGCAAATAGGCCTCCGCCTTGCGCTATCGCTCCAGCGATACCGGAAGTTGCGCTGTTACTTGTAAAATTTACCGTCGAACTTGTAAATGTTATTGTTGTAACTCCGCCGCTGCTGGTATTCGTTCCGAAATATGCGCCTCCGGAGTACCCTCCGGCGGATACTGCTCCGCCGACAAATCCCCCGCCTCCCTGCGATGCCGCTCCCAATCTGTTTGAAATTGCACTGTTGCTGGTAAAATTTACCGTTGAGCTTTCAAATGTTATTGTTACCGTTCCGCTGCTGGTATTCGTGCTGCCGGCGGATAATCCTCCTGACCCGGCGGATACTGCTCCGCCGGCGAATAGCCCTCCGCCTTGCGCTGCATTTCCTGACCCAAAGGAATTCGCGCTGTTGCCTGTAAAATTTACCGTTGAACTTGTGAATGTTATTGTTGCAGCCCCACCGTTGGTGATAATGTTCATGCCGGAAGTTGCTCTGGCGGATAGTGCACCGCCGGCAAATAGACCTCCGCCTTGTGCTACCGCTCCATAACTTCCTGATGTAGCACCGTTGTTCGTAAAATTTACTGTTGAATTTAAAAACTCAACCATCGCGGCGCCGGCACCGACATTTTGAGTTGAACCGCCTACAAATATTCCGCCGCCTTGCGCTGCTTGCACATAATTTCCAAGAGAATTTAAAAAATTATCAAATGTTATATCTCCGGTAAATGTGACGTCTTTTTCCGCACCGTTGCTTTGTATCTTAAAACCTGCATATCCGTTGCCGTTTAATTCAAATCCCGTACCGGTTATTGTCCCGCTGCGGATATTGAAACCGCCTGACGTGAAAGTAATGGTATCCGTGAGGACAATATTAAAATTATCGGTTGTCGCGGTTATGGCATAAAAATCAGTGAAAGTGCTGACCGAGACGGGTTGAGCTGCCGCTTTTTGCGGGGCTAAAAATAAACTGACCATAATAAAAAAAACAAAAAGAAAAGACTTTAAAGACAGATTCCCGATAATAAATTTTGTAAATGACACTGCGCTCGGACTTCTTAAAATGCGTAATGCAAATTCCATGATTTTTCTCCTATATTGAATAATTTTGTAATGTCCGTTAAACAGCATTGTTTACTTTGGAGTGATTCTAACCGACTTTTTATTATGCGTCAATGCTTTATAAAAGTATCGCAACAGGGAGTATTTGTTTGTCAAGATAGGTTAAGCCGAATGACAACGGTAAAGACATAGTTGCCGTTTGATTATGCCGCCGTAGTTTGCCGCATATGGATTATTTCACTTCTGTTATCTGCGCCGGAGTTTTTATGGTTTCTTTTGCGTCTGCCGGTATTTTAAAAGGCTGGACATCGGTATTGGTATTGTCAGCCGGATTTTCAGCGTTTTTCTGCTTATTATCCGGTACGGGAGTATTCTTCTCAGCGGCTTTTTTGCCTGTTCTGCCGCCATTTTGTCCGATTTTTATGGAAACCGACGCCATGTTATTCCATGAGGGATTTTGTCCTGCAAATCTTCCTGTTTCCTCGCCGTAGAAAGCGTATTCGAGCTGTATGAAGTCTATTATGTTAAAGCCGAAACCGGCGGTGGGATATCCGGAATTAAAACCGGCTCTGAACGACATCCAGCCGTATTTGAATTCCGCTCCCAAATGCGTTTTTTTCCAGAAAGAACCGGTTAAAGTTTCATCGTCGTTTGCTATGTCGTTTAAGTCTGCGGCCAAAGTCAGTCTGTTTCCGGTTTCAATAAACCTGCCGGGCCAGTAATAGACTTTCTCAGGGAACCATGCAGCTCCCAGATTAAATCTAGGTCTTATGCCCGCGGTATACGCGTCCCTTGATCTTGAAGGATCGTCATTGTCCGTAAACTTGCTGTATTTTATGTTCGTATAAAAGGCGTCGGCAAGCTGCATGCCGAAGTTCCATCTTGGGTTGAGGCTGTAGAGCAAGCCAAAGTCAAAACCGTATCCGCTGCCGCTTTGCATAGGAAGACTGTAGTTCTCAAACTCTGCTACGGACATGTCGGTATCTTCTATTTTGCCTCTGTAAATGTATTTGATATTTGCGCCCACCGACAGGCTTCCGGGCAGCTTTACCGCCTCTAAAGAATTTATCTTATACGCTACAGGTATTGCTGCGACGGCAGTGGCCTCGCCCAAATAGGTGATGCTCGGCACGACTATGCTGTGGTTGAATTGAAGATTTGCGTTAACATACGAAAATAAGCCCGCTCCCCAGGAGAGAGAATTGCCGTTTCCGTCAAGCTGCAAAGGCGCCGATATATAAGCTATGTCCGGCATGGAAAGAAAAAGACTGGACGCAGAGCCGGCTATTTTGTTATTGATTTTTTCCAAAAGAGCGGACTGCTGTTCGGAAGAAAGCGAATCAAAGTTTTCAAGATCGTTCAAGTTGTCGGAAATAAATCTCGTAAAATTTGAAAGCTGCGTGTTTACCGAGGCTTTAAGCGAGAAAAACTGGATCAGTTTTGTCTGCCTTTGCGTAATGCCCGCGGGGTTGTAAAAAAATGCGTTTTCATCGTCGGCTACTGCGGTAAAAGCGCCTCCCATACTCATAGGACGCGCGCAGTTTGCCGTTGCCGGGGCATCGCCCGCGGCAAAAGAAAGCGAAACCGCAAACATCATTGCTGTTGCCAACAAAACAGTTTTCATCCGCATCGGTAAAATCATTTTAATTTTATACTCCTAACGCTTTTTTTATATTTTTAATATTTGTAGAAAGAGTAGAGACGAGACTGCTATCGGCCGTTATTCTTGACAGGCAGTCCGAAGCAGCCTGCAAAGTGTTCAGAGTAGAGTTAAACTTATTAAGTATCTGCTGCATCTGAGCGGAATCCAGAGAAACGCCGCCAATATTGCTTATATCGAAATTAGAGGATATTTCAATATACTGCAATATAACAGGATCGTTCAAAACGTTTAGTATCCCGTATAAAAGATAAGCTATCGCGGCATTGAGATTTCTGTCTGTGCTGCCTTCTCCCTGTACCGTTACGATTGCCGGCAGTTTATCGGATTGGAGGATTTCTCCAAGCACAGTTAATAGCTTCTGCCTGTCTGCCGCGGAAATAGACATTAAGGCGTTCTGGCTTCCCGACGCATTTACTACCGCGTTAAAAAATGTCGGAAGCATGCCATGCGCCGCAAGCGCAAACGTCGCGGAGCAGTACCCCATTACCGTGTCCGTATCTTTGGGATTTTTGGCAAGAGCCTTTTGGTAGTAATCTTTTGCTTTTGCATAGTTTCCGTTTGCCAGCGCGGTATCCGCATCGGATTTAAGCGAGGCAAAATCGCCCGTGCCCTCGTCATGCGCCCAAGAGAAAATATTACTGTTTTGACAACCGGAAAAGATAAAAAGGAGAGAGACAAAAAATGCTGCGTAAAGACGGGTATTTTTTTTGATTTTCATATTTGCCTTTTGAAAATATTACAAATACGCGATACGGCAGCCAGATTAAATCAAAAAAAGAGATGAAAAACCAGGGAAACGGCAGATAATAGATAAAATATAAAAAGTAAAAAACCGTCGTATTGATCTCGGCGGGTTCTTTTTTATATTTTATCTGCCGTTAAAATCCGCCGGTCTGAATGAAGTTTATGGCTATGGGGCCGAAGATTACTATAAATATCGTCGGGAATATAAAAAGCACGAGCGGTATTAACATTTTTATGGGAGCTTCCTGCGCCTTTTTCTCGGCCGCGGCCGCTCTCTCGTTTCTCATTTGGGCGGCAAGCCTTTTTAAAGTGTCGGCCATGCCTACGCCGGCGTCAAGCGCCATATTTATTGTGCGCACAAAAAAACCCAGCTGCTCAACCCGGCTTTTTCGGACCATCTCCGTCAGCGCCGTCTTTTTGTCGTATCCCAGAGATATTTTCGCCAGAGCGCTTCTGAAATCGTCGGACAAAGGCCCCTTGAGTATGTCTATGACTTTATCGGCGGCGCCGAAAAAGTCCGAGCCCGCGTCAAGCATGACCGAAAGAAGATCCGCCATATCCGGAAGCTGTTTAAATATAAGTTCCTTTCTTTTTTTGACGCTTTCTCTGATTTTAAGCAGAGGCAGAAAGAAAAATAATAACGCTATGAGAAATAAAAACATTATGTCCGTGCTTATAAACAGCATGCAGAAGAATAGGCCGGCAACAGCGGCGAAAATCTGAAGCGCAAATATCTGGTATGCGTTCAGCTTTTCGTAATCGCCGCCAAGGCATTTTAAGTCGGCGTCTATCTTGCCTGCAAATTCCTCTATTTTCTTGTTTTTTATTTTCGAGAGAATTTTTCCCAAAGAGTCGGCGCGCCTCAGCAGAGCCGGCACGATAAAACCTTTGCTTTTTTTATTTTCAACGGCGTTGTAGACTTTCCCCTCAACCTCAAGCCCGGCAACGCTTTTGAGAAGATAATCCGCCGTTAAAAAAGCCGCCAAAGCGATAAATGCGCAAAATAAAATCAGATACATTAGAAATCTATCTCCGTTAATTTTCTTATTGCAAACGACCCTGTGAGCACCATGATTACCACTATCAGCAGAAGCATATTGCCTATAAATGTCGTAAACAGCGATCTTATCATATCAGGCTCTATAGCGTACATCATTGCCACTACCGCAAACGGTATCACGCTTACCACATTGCCGGACAGCCTGCCCTGCGCGGTTAAAGCTTCCACTTTTGCCTGTATGGACACCCTTTGCGTTGTTGCGTCTATTATTCTGTCGAATATTCCGGCAAGGCTTGCGCCCGAATCTTTTGATATTCTTATGGTGTCGATCATAAGCCTGAACTCTTTGCTCGGCGACTTTTCCGCGGCCTCCGTCAAAACTTTGTCAAAGCTGACGGCTAAGGCAAGTTTTTCCGACATCTTCACAAATTCCGGCTTTATCGGGTCTTTAAGCTCGCCGCAGGCCGTATTTATGGCATTTTGCAGAGACTGCCCGGACTGAACAGCGTTTTTTATGACAGTCAGCGCTTCTATAACCTGTTTGTCTATAAGCGCGGCAAATTTTTTCTCTTTGGATTTTTTTATCTGCCAGTCAAAATAAACGTACAGCCCGCCGGCTATAATCCCGAAAATTATATTCCGGAGAATGAGCGAAATAACAAAAAATATAATCAGCGCAACCATAATTTTTTTAGTTTTAGGATTAGAGATTTTTGCAACGGCCAGGCCTTCTTTATTTTTTGCTTCTCTTTTCACCTTAACGGCTTTGAGCGTTCCGTAAAGCGCAAAGAATATCGCCGCGGCGAGACAGATAAAAACAAGTAAAATTAACATCAATAGTATCCTTTAAATTTTGTCATTGCGAGAAGGAGCGTAGCGACAACGAAGCAATCCAGAAAGCTGACGGAAACAACATTCTCCTCTCTAGATTGCTTCGGCGATAAAACCGCCTCGCAATGACTGCAAATTGTCATTTAAAAACACCCATATCTATGTTTACGCCGCTTTTCACGGCGTTTTTTATAAAGTCGGGAATATATCCCGTAGCGGCAAAAGAGCCTTTTTGCATTCCGTTTTCAAAACCCGCCAGATTAAACTGAAAAACAGATTTAATCTCGTACTGCTTTTCATCTTCGGTTTTATTGACTACGGATATCGAAGATATCTTTCTTGTTCCGTCGGAATAACGGGTAAGCTGAACTATGACGTTTATAGCCGAAGCTATTTGAGACACTATCGATTTTTCCGGAAGCTCTGCTCCTGACATCAGAACCATGGTGACAAGCCTTGAAACAGCATCGTATGCCGAGTTTGCGTGTACTGTCGACATGCTGCCTTCGTGGCCGGTATTCATTGCCTGCAACATATCCAGCGCTTCGCCGGAACGGCACTCGCCGACTATTATCCTGTCCGGCCGCATTCTCAAGGCGTTTACCACCAGCCTTCTTATGCTGACTTCCCCGCTTCCTTCCGTTGATTTAGGTCTGCTTTCAAGCCTGACAACGTGTTTTTGCTGAAGCTGGAGTTCCGCCGAATCTTCTATTGTCACAAGCCTTTCTTTTTCCGGAATAAACGAAGAGACAGCGTTAAGCAAAGTGGTTTTCCCGGTGCCGGTTCCGCCTGAAATTATTATGTTCCTTTTTAAAATAACGGCAGCCTTTAAAAATTCGACCATTTCCGCAGTTAAGCTGCCTGAAGATATAAGCCCGTCGGTAGACAGTTTGTTTTTCAGGAACTTTCTTATGGTAAGAACCGGGCCGTTAAGCGAAATAGGCCGTATCACGGCGTTGACGCGCGAACCGTCTTTTAATCTCGCGTCGACTATGGGAGAAGCTTCGTCTATATGTCTTCCTATCTGCGAGACTATTCTGTCTATAACCGTTTTCAGGCGTTTTTCGTCCGGAAATATTACGCCGCTTTCAGACAATTTTCCAGCTTTTTCTATATATATACTGTCCGGACCGTTGACCATAATTTCCGTAATAGCCGGATCTTTCAAAAAATCTTCGAGAACACCTAGCCCCGCAACGTCGTCGCACAACTCTTTAAACAGCCTTTCCGATACGGTTTGGGGTAACTCGAGCTCAAGCTTTTTTAAAATTTCTTCTATCTTTGTCCTTGCGGTTTTTTTCAGTTTCTCCGCGTCGGTTTCATCGGCGTACGCTTTCATATTGTCCACAAGCTCGCCGTGAACGTTGCCGCGCAGCTCTTTATACACCTCTTCCCTGGAATAATAACTTTCTTTTTCGGACTTTTTAGCGGTATTCTTCTCGCCGGAGTCAATATACTTTATTATCTTCCGCAAAGCCGCGACAAACTCGTTTGAGGCATCTCTGTAGGAATATTTAGGCGAAATAAGCTGTTCCTGCATTTTGGCGTCAAAAGGCGCCTGGATGCCTTTTGCAAAAATATCGTAACGGCTCAAAATTTTTTCCGAATGAAACTCATATCCGAGATCCAGCCTGAAAGGAAGTATGTTCAGCGAAGCCGCCGATTCCGACAAAATCTTCTCAAGCAGCAGAAGCGTATTCTTTGCAGAAATGCCGTCGGACATAAACGGCAGCAAAGCGCATTCAGACTTTTTAAGAAGTTCAAGCGAGTTATTTTTTAAATTGTCGGGCAGGATTACAAAGACATATTTATATGCCGCTTCAAGAGAAGCCAGCAGATGCGACAAAGTCTCAAAAGGCGTGTCTTCCATGCCGCTGTCTTTAAACGCCAGAACAAGATGAAGCCCGTTCGGCGAAAGAAAGTTTTTGAGCATTTTCGGGTTTGTCGCAGGCAGAACGGAAAGGATATCCTCAATATATTTAATCCCGTTTTTGTATAGCGACCAAAACGCCTCAGTGCCGGCAACCGACATATCGACTATGATATTTTCATTACCGGAGTCGGCGCAAACCGACGATAATCCGTTGGCTATAAGCGCTCTTTTAAAAGAGTCGCAGCCGGGTGTTATTAACAGCATTGAAACATTGTCTCCTATTTTTGCGAGTTCGCATATTTGTTTATAAGCTCCATAGCCTCTTTTTGGTTCTGGCTTATGGCTTTTGCGGCTTTCGGATCTACGGCGCTCTGCGGCGGCTGAGCCGGCGCGGTTTTTGATATGTCCTTTACAATATCGGAAATTTTAAAAGGCTTGACATCGTATATTTCATTGTCGCCTGCAGGCCGAATTATGTACTTAAGAGTTCCCCTTTCCGCGGCTATGACTATGGTCTGGGCCTCCTGTATAGTCACCGAAAGAGTAATAACGCCGCTTTTGGAGCCGCTGTCTTCGTCTTTCTTCTTCTTCGGCGCGCCAAGATAGTCGGAGCCTGCCGCCAGAACAAGAATGTTCTGGGCTATCATAAATACGGATTGCTGCATCTGCTTATTGTTATCGGCGTACTCTATTATGCTGAGTATGTCTATCCTGCTTCCCGGAGTAATTATACTTGAACTGTCGGAATCAAAATTTACGGCAATCGCTTTGTGTCCTTCGGGAATTATGTTGGATATTCCCGTATCCTGATTTGTGCGGGAAACCTTTGTCGAAAGAATCTGCTCGTCGGGTTCTATAGCGTTAAGGGAGATATATACCGCGGCGCCGTCTTTTGTAAAAAGATTGTTAATCCCGGAAAAAACTTTAGGCTGGGCATACTCTTTCGGCACCATTTTTTCGGCAAGCATTTCCTTCTTAATGACAGCCCCCTGGGCTATCCTCTGGTTTGCAACAACAACCTGCACAGGCTCGGCCATTGTCCTGTACTTTGTCTGAAGATCCGACAAAAACATATAGGCAAAGAATGCGGCAAAAACGGCAAAAACTAAGGCTAATATTGTTGTTTTGTTCATATTTTCTTCATCTTTAGCGCCGGCATAAAAATATATGCGGCATCTATAATTTTTTTAATCATAACGGCATCAATTGGCCTTCGTATTTTCAGTATCTGCAGTAGCGACTTTATCTGCCGCATCACTAAACTGTGTTTTTACCTTGTTACCCAATTTTTGATATGCAAAAAACACAACACCGACAACCACGGCAATAATTAAAATATACTCTACCATGCCCTGGCCTTTGTTCCTCTTCAACCATCTGAAATCAAACATTTTATCCCCCTGTTTATCCGGCGTTACACGCCGGTAATTGTTAATTGCCGTTTAAGTGCCGCTTCTTTTCTTTTGTCCTGCGCTTCCGGTACCGCTTAAAACCTCCGAATACGCCTTAATGTTAAGTTCCGGAATTCCGACAATATGCATTACCGGCGGCGTTTTATATGTATAAGTTATTGTAACCGACGAATTTTGCACTACAGGCAATATGTTTTTAACCGTATCGGCAAGCCCGACAGGGTTAAAATTTTTAATATTTTTAATCAGCGAGAGCGAGTAATCATGCGGCGGCTGGTCATGAATATTCACGTCTATGTGAAGCGTTGCGGTGCTGGAATCAAGAGTCCTGCCGATATTGCCCTTGTCGCACAGATAATTTGTAATGTATTTGCCGATATCTTCTTTGCTGAAAGACGTGTACGCTATCATGTCGGTTCCGTATCTGGCCGCGCCGGTTATCTGCTGCCAGGTGAGCATTATGCGCGCAAACCATATTATCATGAAAAGAAAAAAGACAATCAATGGGGCGGTTAAAGCCGCCTCGACCAGAGCCTGTCCTTTGGAATTTCCGAAACGTTTGAAATAAAACATTGTTTGTATTTCCAGTTGCTTTTATAGTCATTGCGAGGCGGTTTTATCGCCG
>Ga0123357_10010120_pt1 | contig 11965 bp, 6 predicted proteins | sample TergutEmb28metaG_FD_89873 | JGI IMG/M metagenome (GOLD analysis project Ga0123357, IMG submission 89873) | Embiratermes neotenicus P4 segment gut microbial communities from Petit-Saut dam, French Guiana - Emb289 P4 | ecosystem: Host-associated > Arthropoda: Insects > Digestive system > Gut ...
AAGACATAAAGCAGATGTAAGTGTGTCATAATAACAATGCCTGTGTCGTATTGTTCTTGGTTCGATGTGTGTTGGAGTTTCGGTGTGGTTGGGTTGGAGTGGTATCCATGTTGCAGGCTGTGCTTCAGCCTGCAACACGGATACCACTCCAACCCAACCACACCGTAACTCCAACACACATCGAACCAAGACAAATACGACCAATGTGGTAATTCAACAGAATAGTTGCAAGATCCTGATGATGGATATATTAATGTCTGAAACATGTTGAGCACATAAGAAGTGAAATAAAATAGCAAGTGACATCAAGTTGGTCTTTTATTCTTCAACTAGAATTTTGTTCTCAACTGTGCATATTATTGAGTAATTTCTTACAGCAGGTACATTACTCAATTATTAGTCTGTACATTGTGGTTTAAAAACAGACTTTAAAAAATATTTAAGTACATATAGAGTTTATGAAGATAAAACTACACATTCATAAAGATGACATTTTATTTACAAAAGACACACAGTTGCCATACATACTATTTGTTCAAACCCACACTGTAGATTAAATAAAACTGTAAACAGTTTTTGACAGTAGAGTAATTTACATTGTGAGTAGGGAGACAACCAAACAGTGACATGCCTGGTTGTGAGCAGTCTATGTAATCTGTAGTTAGGTCCAATACACATTGCAAACTGGGGGTGAAAAATTGATGTCACATACATTCAATACTCATTTACTCTTCACGACTATTATGGAAGGGGAAATAAAACTATCAAAAACTGTGTCATGAAAATGCTTCTGTATAAGTTACATCAAATTGGAAACATAATTTTTAAAAGAATCTGAGGCATTTTTATGCTGTATACTTAAATTAAATAACCACTTTGGTTTACTAACAACTGAAATTTAAATGGCTAATATGCTGTTGGAATTTGCTTATAACTGCCCTCTTCTGTGATGATGTTTGGCAGTTGTGACGAAAAACAATACACTAATACACATCCAATGCTCTTCCAAGACACAAACTTGGATTCGGAATATATGTTCCAGTGTGTTTATTCACATTAGTTTGTTCACTTCTTAAGTCCCAATTTTTTGAGTGTCTTCAGATCTAGCTCACCATAGTAGTCTTCACTGCAGGTTTTCGTGAAATAGAAGACAAGATTTTTTCTAGGTTAAGTTGCCATGGATGAATCTTTAGAACTAGTGGTTAGACTCATATATTTCATTCTCTTACTTGTCCAAATGCACTAGAATGATATATGCAATCAACAAAACATACTGGACTCCAAATGAAACAGTGTCTTGTGTCACCTCAGCTACATGTTTTCATACATCATGGTAGACTTGTAAATTACCAAGTATCAAATTCAAATACCTATTACAATATTTTCTCGTTCTCATAGTAGCTTTTTTCTCAGTTAAACTATTATATTGAAAATAAAGGTAAAATTAAAATACTGTGTATTAAAATTCACCTCTATAGGATTTTCAGATAATGATATTGTGAACATGCTTGTAAAAGTGAGTAGGCCCAGTAATAAACTATCTTATTTTTTTTATTCTGGTTTTTGTTAAGTTTCTTTGAATAAAGGGACTTTTAGTTTTTAATAATATTATTTTTTATATGTATGTTACAATTTATTCCTGTTTCTTATTCACACATAAATAAGGAACACCAACTGCAATATTCAGAGTATCTAAATAAGAATTAGAATTAGGAAATAAAATAACTTATTGTAATTTTAAATGTTGTCATAATGGTTCCATTTTGAAAGGGTAAAATGGTATGAAAAATATAATTATGTGCATATCGTGTAAACAGATTTAAATTTGAACATGGTACTTAAATTTTATTTTCAATTAACTATTTTTATTGAAAACAGAAGTACAGATAAGAGAAAATATTGCATAATATACAGTTGAATATGAAATTAGGTAATTATGAGGCCTAATAATGGTATCATGGCATATTAAAATATGTAGTCAACAAGACAAATACCATAAATGTTTGATTGGACTTAAGTATTGTTGTGTTGACTGAATATAACATACATACAGAACTAGTGGTGACCAAAGATGCACTTTTCTATGTAGTTCAGGGTGTAATTTTCAGTGTTTATTACTTCAAAATAAATTCTGTACTTTAAGTCACATTTTAACATTACTACATCACCAGTAAATCTACAAATCTACAGAATATAGTTTGTACTCTCTATTCATGTTACTATGGTGTGGGAAGGTATATTTTTGACATTTCAGAAACCATGATGTGACTTTGAATATGAAATTAGGTAGAAATTGCAGAATTTAATTTCTAGGAGACACAAGAATAAAAGTATGACCGAAACTGAACAATTTGTTTCAGGTGTGTTTTGTCCTCTGAAGAAAACAGTTTTTGTTAATTGCACCTGAAAAACTTACTTTCCCATTTCACAATATTCCATTCATTATCCACAGGTGTTATTACTGTTTAACTTCTTCTGTTAATATTCGGCAACTTTTATACCTGTTCTATTAATGATTACATATAGCACCTTAATGTCATGGTGGCCATGCAATTGAGCAAAACGAATAGTTGTATGGAAATATGAACAGAAGTCTTTGGTGGGAACCAGACTTACTCTTCACAAATAACACACCTGTGCATACAAACAGTCCCCGTGTTTCTGTATGCTGTCACAGGTTAAACTGTTTTTTTTTCCTTTCTTTTCTTTTCTTTTCCCCCAGCAGATGGTGCTGGAAGTAATGTTTGAACAGAGAAGTAACCAGATCTTGAAGCATTACCAGCATACAAGCAAATACCCTGTCTAAAGTGACCTTTAAACATCAGCTCTCGGTTCTCTACTAGCTTTCTTAGTTTGCAAATTATCAGTAAGTCACAACAATCCTTATCTGATGTCATGTAGGAAGTCATTACAGCTTCAAGGTTCAGTGAATTGTCTGCTCAAGCATAACAGACTTTGGAACATGTGTGTGTGTGTGTGTGTGTATTGTTTATTCCTTTATCACTCATTGAAATTCGCTTGAAAGCATTTTAATCAAGTTATGATTGTATTTCTTGTGCAGTTTAATGTTGTAGGCAATTATGAGATAAAGTAAGTTGTACATGTCAGATGTAGTGAGCTCTGCAAAGAATAACAGTATTTTGGATTTGTCATTACCTTTAATGTAGATTATGATGTCTATAGGTTGAAGAAGCATAAGTTTCTAATAACATAACATTAAGCATGGAAGGCTAATAGAACTAGCCCATTAAGTTGGTGACAAAGAAAGTGCAACTTAGTCTGTATTTGTGTAAGACCATAAAACATGGGGTGGAAGATGGTTTTGTTTCTTCCAAAGTTGTTTGTTTATATTTTGTGATTGTTTTTAGTATTAGACTAAATTAATTATGGAAATTAGTGGTAATTTTATGCTTCTCCTTGTGATGGTGGTGGAGAGGGCCTATTTTGGTTATTCTGGGGACGGGGTTTATTGGGCTTGTTGGGGGCTGCGGCTGGAGGGGAGCTCCTGCCCTGTGAGTTGTTGAGTCCTGCTAGAAGTTCACTCTTGCGGATGCTCTTGAGATCCAAGTCGCCATAGTAGTCTTCACTGTTGTGGTAATGGTTAGAAGTAGAAGGGAGAAAAGAGAAATAGAAAACAATAGTGAGAATGATGATTATACATGCACATGCTGTGCCCACAGCTCTTTGAAGTACCATCTGCTGTCCAGAATAAAGTGTGACCAAAGGCATAAAACAGTAATCTGTTAGGCTCGTATTAAAAACATATTTGTACAAACAAGGATACTTATTTATATGTTTTATGTACTTATAAGCTGCATAAAATTACTGTAGCATTGATTAATCAACAAGTGCCAATTAGTAAATGGAGTGTTCCTGCTGTGAACAAACATCCAAAGTTGACTTCATGACACAAAATTAAAAGACTAGTCTTTAGAAATTACATTACAGTTAATAACTGTCTTGCATTTGAATGATCAGTGTATAAATTAATTTGATTAATGTATGCATGTAATCGAGAAACAGCACATACCACATGTGAGACATATTTCCTTTTTATACTGATATCACCCAACAGTTCAACCAATAACTCTTAGGTGTATTTAATAATAAATAAATAAATAAATAAATAAATAAAAAAGCGAAGAGTGACAACTTCGTCACGTATGTTCGTCTGCATGGAACGACTTTGCTCTCACCTAACGGATTTTCGTGAAATGTTATATTGGGTTTTTCCACTAGCCTGTGAAAAGCAAATTCGTGTGTGTGGTTCAAATCTGACAAAAATGGCAGACACTTTACACGGGCACATATGCAGATTTACGACATCTCGCTGAATTCACGAGTTAAAAAAAAGTCTGCAGAAACAGCTGTAGCGAAAACAAACCCGCACCTTCTATGTTACCTAGACACCTTCTCCCGAATTCATGACGCCTACCAGATGATACAAGAACTATGAGAGCAGCAGAGGGGCCGAAACAAGACTGCCAATGGTGTACGCCATGACGTGGTACACAGATTTTACCAAGACGTTTCTGACTGTCAAAATTTTGTACGGTTGCACGGTACCCGCATGATCATAATTATTTGCCCCCATAAGAAAAGTAGGGCCTCCCCTATAGCGGTTTTGACTAAACTCAAGTAAATCAATCAGCATTGTTTTATTTGCATATCTGTTACATCGAATTTCACCCAACTCGGACAACACAAGTGGAAAAAAAAAAACGGACAGAAATTCATGTACGGCCCCTAAGTAAAGTATGGGTTTCACTCCATGTATTGTAACGAACATCACAATCGCTCAATCAGTTTTGTGGACATCTCCCGAGCCAAATTTTATCCAAATCGAATGAAAAATCTAGGGAACAGGACAATTTTTTTTACTTCACGCCCTTATCCATGGCTTTTTCTGCACCGATTTTCACGCACCTCCTAACTGCTCAACGGTATTACGTGCAGAACTACGTCGAATGTCACCAAAATCGGCCAGATATATAAGGTACGGATAGAAATCCATTTGCGACCTTCAGTGAAGTGTGACTCACTAGACCAATTTTCATGAAACTCATTCCTACTGTACAATTTGTTATAAGAATCTGCTCTACAGATTTTTATGAAAAACCCAACAAAGCGTTTAGTCGCGATAATCTGCCACAGACATACGGATGAACGTGGTCTCTATCTGGGGATTTAAGTTTATTAGGTTGAGAACACCTAAAATCGTTTACGATCGTAGTTGATAATGTGGCGCCAAAAACTAGCGGTCAAACGTGCGAGGTCCGAGCAATTTCGCATTGCTATTTCTGTTATATGTTTAGCCGCATCGTACGTATGTAATATAGTTTCGATGACCTGTTTCCGCTCTGTGAATGTTGGTGCTATGTATAGACGTAAATGTATGAAATACGACGAGGGCTGACTGGTTGACGATGAAGACAGAGTCACTAAGCTCCACCGAAACGTCTTCACTATCTACCAGTTGACACAGAATAATATTCCCGAAGACTTGGACCTTCGAGTGCGAATTAGTTGGATCATTCTTTCTTTTCAAAAGAGGTAAGCAGAATTATGACAGTATAAATTAAGAGTGCAAATGAGGACACAGTGATCTGAACAGGCCTGAAAATTCGTTATATTTCCTGTCTTGTTTGTGAATGGTTATAACATTCCATAACGTAATTGTGTGCATCAGTCTGTTAAAAAAACATGATTTCTAGACATTTGAAACTTCACGTTCAGTGTTAATTTATCAAGTAATATTAAACATCTCTGTCCCCCATTCCCAGTGCAGTGTTTCACATCCATTCACAGAGTCATACCAATAGAGTGTGAAGATAATGTACGTAATGGTGTATTTTATAATGTAAACAGTGACATGGTTAGAAAAAAAATGCATTAATTTAGCTGCCATGAATGTTATTTAAAAACTTTACAGCTTCAAAGCTTCGACACACATTACTGTCACAGTTCAGAAATCAGGTATAGAAAAGGTATATGAATGATAGTTTGTAAGTGCTTAGGTAGACCATGTATGAGATCAAATTATACCATACTAAAGCAGAATGAAGCCTATAGATTTATGACCAGTTTGTACAATGTGTACAGTAAATACTTTAATTCTCTAATGCTGATGTGGCTGAATATGTGTTCTGGAAATGAACTCAGTAAACCTGTGTGACCAGAAGTGGTGTAGAGAATGTTCTGTGCAGTAAGATGCACTGTACACTTGAGGGCAGATCAGGGCGTCCTCTCAGTATTCTCTCTAAACATTGGGTGCATTGTAATGGATCAATGGGCATGTGAGAATGAATATTCATACCTGTATGTGTACACAAAGAAATGACAGGAAACTGCTATGTGTCCAATTGTAAGGAGGCATTCATAATTAATTTTATGTTTTTCTTTTTTCTGACTGTATGACTGCTTTCTGATAATTCTGAGCTAATTTAATTGTATCCTGTTACATATTTAGATTATTTCTTCCTTTCTTAGTCTTGGCCTCTGTTTACCTACTCATTGTAGGTGTAGAGGCTATTATTGCTCCTGGTCACATTCACTGACATCCACACACGCGGTAGGACTCATCTGGATGAGGGATTGGCCCGTCACAGAGACACACGATTAGATTATTGAAATTAATATCTGTGGTATAAAACGTTCGTGTCATGTATTTTGGGGTAATGCTTAATGGTTTAGTCTTTTAATGTTCCTTTGTACCATGTACATGTACATCATAACCTCACTGCTTGTCTGTATTACACAGGAAAGCAGCACCACCACACCAACACACCAACACACTGACACACACCAACAAGAAACATGCAACATAATCAGAGTAATAATTACTCAGAAAGATAGGGAAAAAACCCATAAATGGAGCAATGAAAATTCATACAACATGTGAACCACAAGAAACAACTAACAACAAAATGGTAATTTCTGGCGTAACAGATGCAGCTTAAAAGACTGCAAATTGTGTGTGTGTGTGAGAGAGAGAGAGAGAGAGAGAGTGTATGGACAGCAGAAAAGCCACTCAAAAATGAAATAAATAAAAATTAATTCAGTGCTGTAAAAGAGTATAATTAAGATTTTATTGTTGTAATTAAATTAATAAGTACTTTTTCTATGTGGTTCACATTTTATATGTCTCCATTTTGTGAGTCATGTGTCAACAATCAAAGTGCTCTGAATACCAATAACCTGTTGAAACTTCAGCCTGAAGACAACACAGTAGTGTTAAAATGTTCAGCGTAATTATGACGTAAATATACACATAACAAAGTTGTATTAATGTCTGAAACATGTAGTATTAATACCAACACAGTTTTAATCTGCAAGCAGTATGTACAAATGGGAGATATGTTCCTGTGTCAAAGCATTATGTTAAGTGATAATGTGGAACCTGAATATGCTGCTCTGGCACTGAAACACACAGTGGGTACTGGATAGCATGCCCAAAGCAGAAAATGTGGCCACACCAGTACATCCACAGACTATGAACAGACACTGGAATTGTTAGGTTATGGACACTGGCCATGCCATGTTTAGTGGGTTGCTACCTGCATGATACTTTGTGTTGGGATATGCCATTTTATTCTCAGAACAATGACAGAAGCAACATGCATCCAACTTTTAGAATTGAAGGTAAAGTTGTCCATGTCACTGCCATGAAGGTATACAGAGAGATAAGAAGTATAGCTTGGCACTGGGTGGGGATGAGTGGTGAACTTCACACCCCAGCCGCTTTACCCCCAAGGAAAGAACCCACAATACCCATTCCATAGGAGGTTAGGTTGGCCGCAGAGCTGATCTGGACATTTCAGATAAGAGAATGTCTCTTGCCGCTCCTGAGAGTTGAACCTCAGACTATCCAGTTTAGTCACTGTCATGATTATACCACCCTGGTCCCTTTTCCAATGGCAAGTTACTGACAGGTACTGACAACAGGGGTTACAGGATTCTATGAAAAGAAAATGTCCTCTCTGTGTGAATCTAGGCGCAAAGAGGCTATATTACCTACATGTTGCAGGTAATGGCCAAAATTGTACCTCGTAATTTTGTACTATTCATAGTAAAAGCTTAAGTAACAGTAGCATAGCTAAATATATCCTGTAGTAGGTGTGTACGAGGGGGAGAGTCAAATGAAAACCTTAAAAATTAACACACAATTTTATTACAATATTTAAGGTTTTCATTTGACTCACCCTCGTATATTGAGTTGGATGTTCACATTGTAACAAGTGAAGTGCAGTATAGCCATATTATTGTCGTTTACCATATTATTAATAAGTGACTCTTATACTGACTGCCTGAACAATAATTTGAACTGACTGGCATTAAGATTTTGCAGCAGTTAAGTACATGGTGATGGACTAGGCTATACATGAATTGTACTGTGTTGTGTGACAATGACTGGCAGTGTTGTGTGATGGGTGTATGAGACAATCCGTCAAAGGGTTGAGGGATACCAAACTGATGGGATTAAATTGGCCGTTTGTCACATGTTCTCTTGATCTGAAAATATGAACACTCTACATATTGTGCACTAACCAACTTTTTCATACAAAATATTCATTTTTCCCTGTTGTAAGTCTTCAAAGCACGGTGGTATGTATGTGCCACATGCTTTAACATGGGAAATTTTTGCATTCTGCTCATAGAATGCATTTGTGTGATTTGAGTGATTCTCACAACAAGGACAGACTGTGTGTCTGAAGATCATGAATTGGTCCTCCTAATGGCAGTACCTTGCATTGTCTCTTCAGTAGGAACTGAATTCTAAATATTATTTAGATGAATTTCAGTCTTCAAACATTAATACAGTTTGTAACTAACTAGAGTTTCATGTCATTGCACCATGCACTGCAATATAATTATACTATATAAACCAACAAAATGCACTTTTTCAAAATTAATATTTAATGTTTACTTTTTTATGTCTTCCACATGTTTCGAACACCAGGGTTCATCTTCAGGAAGACTATTGTATATACAGGTATGGTATAGTGTGCTTTAAATGTATCAGTATAAGCAGTCTAGTAGGTAAAAGATTGTGTTCAGACAGCTGTTACTGATGCATGTAAAACATGCTATACCATACCTGTATGAGTATATACAACCGTCTTCCTGAAGATGAACCCTCGGTTTTGAAAAATATAGACATCAAAAGCTAAAAATTTAAATATTAATTTAGAAAAGGTGCAATGTATTGGTTTATGTAGTACATGGAGTTGTTTAACCGTGTTTTGTAAGATAAACAGGGGATGGCAGGGGGAATACTCACCAGCCAGGAACATCCTCTGGATCCTCACAGTTACCCGAGCCGTCAGATTCTCCAATCTTGAACACCGTTCCAATCGGACAACCATACTCTCGTGCAACGCCTTCCAGACAAATGTAATACTTCCGGCAGTCGTCAGGGTGGGCATGTCGAGAGAATGAGCCAGCATTAGCTAGTTCTCCGGGGGCAGGGCACGTGAAGCCTCCAGCTACCTCTGCAACATTATTGTCATTTTATATGCCCATTCAAAACAACAAAAAACAGTTCTGAGATTTTTATTGTGGCTTTTAGAGGTAACGCAATGTAATCCGGTAGACCTGCCAGACTTTTTGGGGGAATCTGCTGCCTCCAACCTGTGAGGGTAAAAGGTAAAGCAGTCCCATTACAGGCCTGGAGTGGCCCAGAGGGTTCCAGGAAGTTAAGGTTCCCAGATTTCATGACAATGGCACAGGATGGTGATAGGGTTGTCAGCCTTACGCACCGGCCGCCTTTACTCATTTCTGTTAGAGGCTGAGTCGACCTCAGGACCATAGTGCGATCGGAAGGACTTTATGTCAATGAAAAATTCCAATGACATCAGCTGGGATCGAACCAGCGACCTTCCGATTTGTAGCACAGCACCTTAACCACTGCGCTACCGCCCAACCTGTGAGGGTAGATGGGAGAAAATATGTTTCAGGGAACCCACGTACCAGGCTACTGAATGTCATAATCACATTCTAAAATAAACATGCCGGGCAAATTGGTGTCAGTTGGCCGTGATGAGGAAAGCACGACGAGGTTTCGAAAAGTCGGCAGTCACTCGACCAGCGGCACAGCTGTGCCGGAGAACTTGATACATCAATAACTATGCCCTCGTCAGCCTAATGACCGGTGGAATTTTCTCGTCGCTATACCCACCTTCAACCTTGCATTCTGGCACCTGGTCTGCCCACATGCAGACGCGCGCCTCGCGGTCATAAGCCAATCCAGGGGAGCACTGATAGCGACTGGCTTCGCCATTCCAGCAGTTCCAGAACACATCGCACTTTGCCTCGTCAGCGAAGATACCGTACAGGCGAGGACAGTGGGGGGCGCTGATGGCAGGCTCTGGAAAGACACAAGGCGACATGATCAGACTGGTAACAGTCAAGCCAGGCAGGTAATGTGAGAGAACGCAGTGCCGGGCAGAAGGTGCTGCTGCGTGCGTGCACGAGCCAGTGGTAAGAACGCGGGTCCCACACCTTAAGAACTTTAGCTAATGATTGACATATTCCTTGGCCATTACGAATAACATCTGAGGGTCATACAGGCGGTAAACGAGATGAAGAAACCTTCTGCATAGCATGACGGTTTCAGTCATCGCTGCATTGAAACCAATTAATTATAATCTAGAAGGAATATTTCTGAATTCCAGCAGCTGCAGCCCGTTTTCAGTTAGTATAACTAACTAACTAACTGACTGACTGACCAACTAACTAACCAACCAACCAACCAAATAACCAACTTCATCAAGATGAATACTTCTGAGAAGCCAACAGGCCCTCATCTAGTCAACAAATTCCCCGCGTTTTATGGAATCTCAAGGTTAATTACCGCATTCAGAAGACCTGTTCTTATCCTGAGCCAGATCAATCCAGTCCGTGTCGCCCCATTCACACTTCCTGAAGATCCATTTTATTATCATTTTACCATCTGTACCTAGGTTTTCAAAGTGGTCTCCTTCCCTCATGTCTCCCCACCAAAACCCAGTATGCCCCTCGTCTTCAGTTACAATACTTCGTTTGTACATGTCTTGACACAAGCTTGCCTCTTTTGAAAGATTGCAGATTTGGCTAATCCCATCGTTACGTTGCACCTCCCCTAGCAACTGCGTGAAACCGATCCCATTTATTTATTATCTGCTGCTAGCTGATAAACCAACTCTCCGATTTCGCAGTGCTCCATTGAACACCGGTTTTCAGTCCTCTGTTGTCGTTACAGTACAATGAAGTGTGTTCTAAAGTTTGGTAAGGCCACTGGACAGGTTGACTAGGAAATTGCTGTCACCAGGACTGTGCAATTTTTGTGCAGATTGTCTAGGAAGCATATCGGCTGGCAAAGTTCGCTGAAAAGAAGATTTGAAAGGCTGTTGGTTAAGGTAAACAAATACTTCAGTGGGAAATAAGAAATTGTGTTATAAAATATGCTGTGAAACAAAACAAAAGGACATAAATGCGATAATCATTTTGCCATGGGCTTCTTAAAGCCGTACGCAGAGTCATAATTTTATCTGACAAGAAAGGCTTGTCAATTCCCACTGCTCTGAGGGCTGCGTTAATATGGTGAGCGAGCCGACAGGATGTGACAGATGGTGTTTGTCAGATAACGATCCCGCGTTCATGTGCCAGTGACTGGCCACCTTGTACCGTGTTGCAAATGTAAGGACGCTCACCAAGTCCTGTCCTGTCGCCGCAGTCGACGTTGTGCAGGTAATCGCAGTTCTCTGTCAGGAACTTGGAGTCGGTGGCATCGAAGGCCAGTCCGTTGCCACAGGTCTTGATTTCCCCGACTCCGCCGTCGCATTTCCAGTACTTGTCGCACGAGTGACTGTGGGGGTAGAATCCATAGTCATCAGGGCACTTGAAGTTCTCCTGAGCCAATACTGCAAGAAAACATAAGTGTGTATAGTGCGTGTGCCAGGACTTTTGTGCTGTATGTCGTCGAATT
>Ga0123357_10010121_pt1 | contig 11964 bp, 11 predicted proteins | sample TergutEmb28metaG_FD_89873 | JGI IMG/M metagenome (GOLD analysis project Ga0123357, IMG submission 89873) | Embiratermes neotenicus P4 segment gut microbial communities from Petit-Saut dam, French Guiana - Emb289 P4 | ecosystem: Host-associated > Arthropoda: Insects > Digestive system > Gut ...
AAGGGGAGGATTCCCGCGGTGACCATGGTCTGGGTAGGTTAGTAGAAATTAGGTTTAAGGGCCCTCCTGGCACTACATCCTCCTATATCACCACTCACATCATCGGGACAATGTAACCGCGCCCCATGGGCGTCCCAACCTCAGAAGTCGGTTACACACTTCTGCCATGCCCAGGAGGGAAGACCACGAAGTCCGTAAAGGATATGTGGGGCATTGGATTAAAAAAATTTTCGATTTATGTCTCATACGAAATCACACTATTGCGAGCTTGTGTACGAATCCCCTTTCACTATACATGTAGCTTTTGTTTACATACTGGATAAGAAGTTTCAGAACATCGTGATTTTATTAATAATATTTTCAAGTGAAAGGGGGGAAAAAAATAGCATGATAATGATAACGCATGAAGTACCAGCGTAATACACGTAATAATGTGTACTAAAGAGGGAGAGAGAGGGGGGCACACTTTGCACGATAAAAGCCATTTTCCTAACATCACTTGCTTGTACCATGGATATTTAGGCAATAAGTACTTCCTAAACCTTACTATTTATCGGGCAACATGGTACCATTATCCAAGGGGCCTCCACCATAACTTCAAATCTTACGTAGGCTTGCATTAAGTTTACAGTTTTTACGTGCGTTCGTGTCAAGCAGATATGTCAGTAAAAGAGTACGGGTGAATATCGCGTGTACGGACACTGCATTTTGATTTGAAGTCTCCATGTTCAGTTTCTCTGAAGTGTGAATTTTATTTATTTCCCTTCCGTGACTTCCCTTCTACGCAAATAGCGGAGATTTTAAAGTGTAAATTAATAACCCGTGTTTGTAATTCTCCTGCATGTAGAATTTATTTTCGCCTCAGTTTTGGAAGAATACAACGTCTTCTTAAAGGTTACATTCATTCCTTGCTGGAAAATATTTCGTGCTGGGATCGTTTTCAGAATAATTTACAAGAACCCAATTAAAACTTCATACCCGTTATAACATTCGTTCAAAATTTTCATCTGATTTAAACAGCATCGAAGTATTACTGAGACAGGCTTCCAAGTCATATAAAAATCGCCATAGACTAATCACGAGCGGTGTCTTCACAGTGGCACAGACAGAGCTGCCAACGCCAGGAAACGCGCCAGAAAAAAAATAGCATTTCTTGTGGTCTTCAGGATTATCAGTACTGTACACTTAACTATAACCGACGCATATACGTAAGATACAACGTGACAAATAAAATACCCTTCAATACCTACCTCTGTGTGCTGAGTTTTTCGTGCTCTTTCTCAGTTACGTATCTTGGATTTCTTTAAATGACGGTGTTGGCAGCCATTAGCAAGATTATTTGTGCAGCTTCCTTTCTCATTACAATGAATCTTGCTATACAAATATGGCTACATTTTATAATACAATCACAGCACAGTATCTGGTGGTGTCGATGGCGATTTGTTAATTCACACACGTCACAAATAACACAAGTTTTGTTGTTAATCCATTCTCACTATTCTCGGGTTTAGTCATTTGTACACAGTCTTCTCCAGTTTCACTTTTTTTCTTCCATTTATTGCAATAATGCATATAAATAAACTCAATATAACGAAGTTCAATGTCACTGGTCCCAACCCCACTTAACATTCACTCAACTCTCTTCGATGCGCCTTTCTTGCACTAAGAATATTAGTGATTTTGTAGGTTATAGTTTAATGCACCTTCCGCATAACAAAGTTTTCAATATTTTTTCTTGAAGGTATCATCAATGTAATCTATCTTAAAAGCTCCTTACGTTTGCCACATTTCAAGTAAAAACCACGTACAAAACAGATAACACATAACGGCACATTTGAAAGCTGAGCTCAGCACGTGTACACTGCATTCAGTCCAGCTGGGCAGGTGTACTGTACTGTACGATATCACAACGGACGATGTTATAGGCTGAGCGACGTACCCAGTAGCTACGATGCTTGTTAAAACATAGACAGCTGAAGCAGCCAGAGAACTACACTCCTCCACCTGAGCATGGCAAGCTACAGGATTGTAGGCATGCCGTGAAATATAAACAGAGTGGCCCAGTCGACCACGTGATACTTCGCCTTGTTCCATTTGTTTTATCAATTTTTATCTATTTTACGAAATTTAAATTGTTTTAACTTTAATGTACATTTTTAAAGTGCCGTGTGAATATGAGATATAGATGGTAAAAAATAAGATCTCATTTTTGGCAACGCAATGGTATGCTTTTTATGTGTTCTTTGTTAGACTGATGATGACCTTGATTGGTCGAAACATGTAGCGTTTTATTGTGAATATAAAATTAGCTATGCCTACGATTGTTGTTAATCGTTTTATATCTTTGAATTAATTTCATTAAAATATTGTCCTTGGTTTCGAATGTATTTTTTCTTTACCAGAACATTACAAATAAATCCATGCCCCAACACCGTGCATTCTACCTGTTTATTCTTGGATCCTGATCGACATGACGCCATATTTGTATCGTTACTCCATGCTTTCCCTGATAAAGGAAAAGAAAGAATACAAGTTTCATGCTTATATTCAAGTGACTCCTTTTCTTAACTACAGTAAAATGCAAGACCAAATCCCACAACACATTTCTTAGACGTCTGTGTGCCCGCCAATGAATCCGTGAAACTTGTTACAAAGTTTGGGACTACGAATAGGTAAGACCCACAAATTTATAATATTATTTAATCATATTTTATCTACTGTTTGGTCTAACAGGTGATGGACAGCCCGAGAATATTGGCTACGGTTACCAGAAGACCATCGCTAGTCCTGCAGGGATATTTCCTCCTCAGTCTCCACTTGATATCCAACAGGCGCACTCTGGCAGCAGCAAAGAGCTGAAGAAGCTCCTGTTAGATTACCTCGAGGATGAGGTGAAAGGTAGTCCCGAAAACGAGGAAGGTTACGAGGATGAAGGCTTCTATCACCGACGGGACAGTCTCGAGTCAAAGCGTTCCTTGTTCCGTGAAAGAGCCGGGAAAGAGCACCACGCTGCAAGAAAGTTGGAGGCAATTAAAAGAATGGGAGACGGATTTCAGAGCTCTGTACCCACAGCGTTTCGTGAACGCATTTATGACAAAATTGTCGACGACTTAAAAGAACGAGACCTAAAGCTTCTGAGGGGTGCACTAACAAGAAAGATGGAGGAAGAAGAGGAGGAGAGAAGGGATAGGGAAAAGGGAAAAATAAATGAAGAAAATTCTGAAGAAGAATATCTTGGCGTTCTACGGTCAGCGTGGGATAAGTACTGTAAAAATAACCCAGACATAACAGACATTGAAGATATTTCAGAAGGAGATGTCGGCGAAATCCTAAACTACTTGGGAAACAGTGGCTTCGTGGGTGATGAAGATATGGAGGAGACAAGAAAGAGACGTTATGATGGAGGTTACGACTTTCTAACTCACAACGCAGCTATGGGGGGATGGGGAGTAGGCGGACAGCAGTTTAAGAAACGTTGGAATCAGAGGCTGGATGGAGACGAAAATCAGAAGGGCAACTTCCTGTACTCGCTGAAATTCGTATCCCCAGCTGCTAACCGCGAAGCTATCGAGTCATTGAAGGATGACGATGGTCTGGATCTGCCCGACGAACGCGATGAGGATATCCTACTCCTTCCTGTGGGTCACAACAGGAGAGAACTCGATCCTTTTTACCAAACCTTTGAGCATGAAGCTCCCGAAGAACTATTCAGCAACCCCGGCGAAGAGGAGTATCAGAGGTTGAGCCTGAACCAACAGAGTGGTCACCATGCCGGACTATCAGGAAGAGAACTTGGGTCTTTAACACGACCCAACTTCAGGGTCAGAGAAATGTCTCCTATAACGGAAATGTTACCAACACCTGAAAAAAGGTACTTCTACGACACCGCCATTATGAAAAAAAGGTACCCAGTTACAAAGCGCAGCTCCGAGTTTTACGCCAGTCCGCCACTATTGCATCATAAGAAATTTGCCTTCGTGGATACCTCTGAGACACGCAAAAAGAAGGACGTCCTTGTCACTACCGACCCAAAAGTAGCTCGTGAACTTAACCAGATATTCTCCTCTCCCACAGCCAGTGACCACTCACGTCCTGAAACACAACCTAAAGAACCAATGCATGATAAGGAGAATTCTGAGAAGACGCCGGTTGACACTGAGCACGTTGCCACGACACATGCACCACTGGCATCCAACAGCACCACAGTTCCTGAGTTCAAGCAGAACACTACAAGCCACTTTGGCTATCAGCATAGATCTGGTTCAAACGAAAAGACTGTGGAACAACCCTCCGCAATAAGCCGGGCCGAAACCCCTCTGGACATAAAGAAGAAATCGATCAAGTGGTCAGATTATTTTGGCATTGATCGACGTCGGAAGAAGACTGGACCAAACGACATTGTGAATGATTCTCACGCAACATCAAAAGATAATCCCATTGATGAATGGCTGCTGAACCAGTACCATAAAACATATGCTATGTTAACAAAGCCGGATAAGAAACTGTCTCCAATGCATGTACACGAGCACATGCAGAGCAAGAAAGCTTTACTGGAGCAGCCCTTTGACACAAGAGTGTTCGACACTGACATATTCGCCAGAACTGCCCAGCACGAGGACTCAAAAAAGAGCAGCCAGCATGAATATGCAGGTACTGTGAAATGAAATGTATCGTTTTGTATTGTTTTGAATTGCGATTGGCACACTGATACAAACATCCAGAAACATGGGATATTTGTTAGGCCTAAACGTGAAATGGTAAAAGGTAAAGGTCACCCCATAACATGCCATGCGAGGCACAGACGGGGGAATAAAGGTACAGCTTCACCAACGCGTAACCTTGACACCAGTTGGGAGTGGGTGGTCAACTCCACGCCCCGGCCTATTTAGCCCCGGGAAAGAGACTCGATACCCATTTTGCATGAGGCTGGGTGAGCCTTGAGGCTCCAATAGATATTTGATTACAGTAGTATTGTAAAGGTAAAGTTGTCAGGGTGCATGCCATGAAGGTACATAGGGGAGTAGAGGTACAGTTTCACTCACTTTTCACATCAGCATTAGAAAGGGATAACTGGGTAACTTTGCTCTCCAGCTGCTTCACCCCAAGGGGAAAAAGCTCCAAGTACACATTGGATAGGAGGTTATATGAGCACCACAGCCAGTCTGGGCACTCTGGAAAAAAATCTCTGTCCTCTGACAGGAATTGAAAGGCGACTCCTCAGATGTTCAGCCTGTACTGTAGTCACTATATCGATTATGCTTAGTGGCTTACAATTACAGTAATGGTCAACTGAAAATGCGTATTACCAGAAAAAATCAGCAGTGCTTCAGGACATATGGGAATCACACACACACATCAAATAAAGTTATTGTAAGGGGTATATTACAAAAACTATTTCTCAAATATTGTAACAAGCCACACCACTAATATAGAAGAAGTTCTGAACCTGCTGCTAAATTGCTCTGAGTCTCAGTACCCAAAATATGTATCTCTGCTTGATACTATTAATGAGTTTTTGACATAACTCGTATTTTTACTGGCAGTATTGTATGACATAAAACTAAATTTTCATCTTTCCATCAGTTTCATTTCCAAGTGAACTCAATAAAACTCACATACTAACCTTCTAAGGACTGAAAAAACAATATGAAAATATTATTCTGTCCACTGCCCCACTGATATGTGAAAGCACACTGCTTCATCTGAAGGTTCCCAGGCTTCACCCACTTATCCTACTGATAAGATGAAGATGGGCAAGGAGCATTAGTGGAATGATAATGACAAGGAAATACCAAAGCAGTCTGTGACAAACTGTCCCATTGCCATTTTCTCCACCACAGATCTCACATAAATGGACCCAGAATGAAATCCACATCTCTGTGGTGACAGGCTGCCAACCAGACACATGAGCCATGGCATGGTCCTTAGTAGTTGGAAACTCATAAATTATACATAAAAATTTACAAACCTTACCTCCAACACAAAGAGCAAACAATTTATAGACAATAAACAATGTCTGATATGAGAATTCTAGGGAACATATGAATATACAGTGTGCAAAAAATGCAGCTGTTCATGTTGCACCTAAGCTTTGGCCTGTTAACACATATCGAACTTATGATAACTGTAACAATTACATGTTAATGTCCAAACATTCATGAGTATAAAATCATTTAAGCCTATACTAAACTCACCCAGCTATTGAGTATTTTGAGCTATAATATGATGGTATTCATAAGATATCACTTTCTGTAGAATGTTGATAAGAACATTTCATTTCAGCATTAAATATTTATCAGAAGAGACATATTTGATACAAGCATATTTAATGACAGTAATATTTTGAATTACAACTTTAAATGAAGTATTCTTCACATGATTGTAAAAGTATTTCTGTGGCTTTAAAACACCTCAGTTTTAGAGCTGCTATATAATCACCCATTGTATTATACTCTGAGTGACATTCTTGCAAATTTTATTACAGTGCAAAGTGAAGAGACACGAATTGATAATATGGATGCTAAATTACATAACATCGAAGATGTGATTGTAAATGAAGCACTCAAATACACTGGCGCACATGAAGGGACAACAGATGCAAAGGAAATTCAGGAAGTGAAAGACAAAGTTCTGGCTAACCTTGCTACTGCATACAATTTGGAGAAAATGCGACAAGCTTTGAGGGAGTTCAAGTCAAGCCTACTGGCTGAAAAAATGTCCCGGTAAATGAACTATGCAATTTTACTACAGAATATCAAAGGACACCCATTTACATATTTTTAGCCTTACTCATTTTCAAATGATATCTATTTTCACAATCTCAGCAGGTAATTTCTGCAGTGCACCTCTTCAACTACTCATCATATGCCTGACACTCAGACAGCAAAACTTAATTTCATACTGCTAACATTAAACCTCACCAATGGACACTTATACTGAGTCACTTACATCCACCTTCCATTTTCATCTCAGTCTTCCAAAGATTCCCCCACAGTAATTCAGTATACCACCCTACATCACCGCAATTCCAGCCACATATCCAATCCATTGCGACCTCCTTAACTTCACTTGTCACTGGAAGCTGCAGATATGTCAGCATTATACTTAAGCAGGTTTATAATACTGTGTACTTTAAGCATTACTTTTGTTAGAGCAAATTTGTTTTGGTTTTTATTCCTTCTCTCCTCTCAGGTTCATTCAATTTCTCATTTTTATTTTTATATTGTTGGTACTGCTTGGTCACTTTCATCAGACAGTTTAACAGATGAACTGAATTAAAATAAAGGTTAAATATGACATTTTAAATTATTGCCTAAGTTTTCATACATTGTGTACTTCAAAACTAAGTCACAAATTAATAGTAACTGATGCAAATGCACCACAAAAGACAAACTCTAAAATAACGGAATTTCTGTGGACAGCATTGTACATTTTATTCTTGATTTGGTTTGGTTTGGCTTATCTGTTCATCCATTCAGTCACACATGTAACAATGGATATGTCAATTACAGATTACAATTTATGTATTATAACACAACTTATAATATATGGACATCCACCCAATATAATATAATAAATAACAATACAAAATTTAAAGGCCAATTGGAAGGGAATTTGTCACTACATTTAGATATATGTGTATTTATATAAATATACCTAAGAGTTAAGAATTCAAATTAAAAATAATAATATAGAATGTTTCAAGTTATGTTAGATGTAAGAATATTTAGGTGTTTATTTTTAAAATGATTACACTAAGCCAAGATGTCTATTGAAATTCCAAGCACAATATTCCTCTAATGAGTAAAATATATTTACAAGAAGGAAACTTTTTAAAACAGAACTGAATTGTTTTATGTCATGAGATGCTAGGAGGAAGGTGATTAAAAACTTTGATTCCAAAATAAAAGGGACCTTTTTGGAAAGTTGCTAAGTTTGCAGTTGGAGTATGTAAGTCAGAACTAAATCTGGTGTTAACATTATGAATTTCTGAATTCGATTCATATAAATCTCTATTTTTGGCAACAAATAATAAAAAGGAAAAATTATATTGTGATTTTAATGGTAGAATTTTTAGATTCTTCAATAATGACGACAAGAACCTCGTTTCTGCCATTCATAATTATTCCAATTATCCCTTTATGAATTTTGAAAATATTAGAGCTGTATGCAGAAATTACCCCCAAAAATTATGCTGTATGATAGGACAGAATGAAAATAAGAAAAGTAAATTGTCCTTAGTGTATCATGGGACATAAAATGTTTGACATACCTAATTGCATAGCATGCTGTGCTTAGTTTAAACATTATTTGATCAATATGGTTATTCTATGACAAGGAACTATCTGTATCTAATGCAACAAAATTAGTATTTTTAGTCTCTTTAATCAGTTTATTGTCACAACTTATTTTTATATTAATTTCACGACAATTTTTAGGCCTAAATTGTAAACAGTAGGTTTTGTCACAATTTAATGATAATGAGTTACCTCTGAACCAGTCATTTATATTATCAATTATATGAGTAATATCGTCTTTAAATTTTGAGGTACTAGGATTTCCTGATTCAGCATACAGATGCACAACAAAGATTCTACTTCAGAGTTTGAAACATGTGTTAACAAAATCGGTATTTCAGTTTTAAGGGTGCATTAGTAAGTACTCAAAAATAAACTAGCCACTTAATATGCCATATGTTTTATTCCCTAGTATTATAACGTGTAGAATACACATTATTAATATAAAGTGTATCAGTGGAACCAATTCTTAATAATATCAGTTCAATTTACAATACAAATGCTTATCTTCTGATGCATCATTTTAATATCCTCACATATACATTTTTGGCTTCTAAAGTTTCAAGATGTTTTCTGATCAGAATTATTTGTTCCTTCTATTATATGAGCTACTGTTCACTCCTAAGTTATAAATATTAACTACCAAATATTACAGTAAAAAAGCTCTTAAAGAAGTTTGTTATGACACTTATGGTATTTTAACGTTTAATTTATGCCTTTCAAATCTAAATTTTCAAATACTACACTTGCAATATAGACTGAATTAAATACCTTTCAAAACACAACCTAAGAACATGAACTCCAAGATTCTGTTTCCATTTACTTGAGTACTGAATTATATAACAGAAAACATGCAACACAACCTGGCATCTTCCTGTATGTATCATACAATTTTGAAATGAAAAATGTCATGAATAAATAAGATGTTACTTTAAATAAGCTACTAAATGATTACCAGTCTCTGATTTATGGAAATATCATTTCAAAACACATCAGAACTTTACTTGGGTTACCATTTCAATATTCCTACTTCCTATATTTGTTCATGTCTTCTAGGTTCCAGATCTCCCATCAGCAATCTGTTCTGACATATTCATTTTAGATGTGTTCACAAAATTTTGAAAAGTGAATATTAGCTTAATTATGTCTGTCTGTCCATATGGAACAACTGAGCTCCCACTGGAAGAATTTTCATCAAAATTGATATTTGAGAATTTTTTGAAAATAAGTTGAGAAAATTCAAGTTCCATTAAAATCTGATGAGAATAATGGGTACTTTACATGAAGATCAATATACATTTTTGATCACATCTTGCTCATTTCTTCTTAACATGAGAAATGTATCAAACTAAAGTTTCAGGGAAAATCAAAACACACATTTATATTCAGTAACATTTTTAGAAAATCATGCCACTTATGAGATAATGTGGAAAAATATTGTACAGCCAGGTAGGCCACAGGTGACAATATGGCGCATGTGCATTGCATGCTGGATACCTAAGGCTATAAACACTCAGAATGTATAATACTGATTGCTTTTCAACTGCAACGGTGGTTGCACAAATGCATCTCAATGTTACAATATATATATACATTGCCTGTCTTGTTACGTCAAAATTTAAGACCACTGAAGACCAAGTTTCAGACAACAACAGAAAAAGAAACACTGAGAAGAAATCCGTAACATGAAACAAAATATGAAAGTGTTTTTGCGGGTTCTTTAGCTTGGAAGTTTCAGCCAAGTCGGTATAACAATTACTTTCTCCTGGGTTATTACATAGCGAGCAATGGCAATTCCCTACCGATGTTTTGGGACAACCTATCAGTTGGGGCGTTGCACAGGTTAACTGATAAGTTGTCCCAAAATGTTGATAAGGAATTACCACTATTCACTGTGCAATAACCCAGAAGAACGTAGTTCTCATCTCCTTCATGACAGAAGCCTGATATCACACAAAGTCTGTATGCAACTGCCCTTCATATTCATAATGACTATTGCAGACACAATCCTCAGAACAAACCTCTGGGCAGTGGAGATGAGAAAAAGAAGCGAGTCGCTGTGAAGAAGGAAAAGGCAGACGAAAATAAGGATGAAGATAAAAAGAAGAGAGGTGATGGCCAAGCTGAAGAGTCAATCATAGATGTGGAGGAGTTTCTAGAGAGACCAAACATAGCACAAGCCCTACCAGAAGGTGACATGGACAGACATCTCATAAGCAATGAAGATGGTAAGGAAGTTTCAATGTGTACCAAAATATGTTGCTGACATGGCATGTTTAGAGTCAGATGAGTGCAACAACTGGACAAATGCCCAAGGCAAACATTAAAACTGCAGCACATTTTCTCAAACACTCGCTTGTTAACCTAGGTCAAAATTATTACCATAGATGGTAGAAAAATTCACAAATAAGATATTGTATATCAGTTGTAACATATGTATAAATTATGAAAGTCAGCAGTCTTCAACACATACACAGCAGCATCTATTTCTCTGGTCATAACTAACATTCTGCCACACTCCATATAACCAGCATGACAATGGACCACTACAGCAACCAACCACATAAGACCTCCATTCAGAATCCTGCCTTCACTTTTATGCCCAACATTTAAGCCCCCCAGACATCACATCTCTCATTGATATACAGGTTTTTGATTGATAGATGTATTTAGAAAAACCCATTACATCCAGCCTGTGAGTAACACTTTCAGTGATTTCATGCATTTCATACAATTCTTGTGATAACTCTCTATTTCCCCAAACCGAATATTCCTTGTAATACAATGTTCTCTGTGAGGTGACAACAGAATGTTGGTATTTACCACAGTGAATTTCAGTCAACAAAGAACTGAAGAAGGTATAGTGACAAGGAAATAGAAATATCTCTCAAGAGTGCAACAAGTCTCTCTTACTTTCTGAAGTAAGAACAAGTTTCAGATTATTGATGTAAAGAAACTGCCAGTAAAAATCCCTTACCAGTGGCAATCATGTAATTTTGTGAAGCACATTTTTTTAGTAATAACAGATAAAACACTGAGCATTGTTTAGATAAACTTTGTTCAGAGAAATAAACAAAGTCAAATAAATTGCAAATTGTCTGGGATATAATGCTATGTCAATTCTTGAATAGTTACTCATATTTCAAGAGCAGAAAGCTCATCCAAAATGACAGTAACAATTTAGTGTTTATAGCACATTAACCAATAAATTTCTTGGCCAGATACAATGCAATTTTCAATAAAGATTATGGCATTCACCAGAATTCACCTTAAAAAACAAAGAAATGTTATTCTTACATATTTTTCTCTCCACAATGGGGCAACAGAATACTCTATTATTTTGTTTGAATAATTTTGTTCATTCTCCCAGTTCTCATAACTGAACTTCTTCATGGAAGCAACTCATATTTTTCAGCCATGCCCCTCGGCTTTTAAATGACTTGTAGAAGGACATGATTTTATTCAACAACTATCCTTAGTCACTTCCCCTCAGCTTGCTTAACTTAAGGTGACCATTCATCCTGGATTTTTGGGGAAAGTGCCCAGACCAATTTTGTCCCCCCCCTCTCTCTCTCTCTCTCTTCCCCCCCTCACCTGCTATTATTGTCTTCCTGATAATATACCTTAGAAAGGAGACGTTCTTGAATTTTTTTCACAGCTTTCCTGA
>Ga0123357_10010123_pt1 | contig 11963 bp, 4 predicted proteins | sample TergutEmb28metaG_FD_89873 | JGI IMG/M metagenome (GOLD analysis project Ga0123357, IMG submission 89873) | Embiratermes neotenicus P4 segment gut microbial communities from Petit-Saut dam, French Guiana - Emb289 P4 | ecosystem: Host-associated > Arthropoda: Insects > Digestive system > Gut ...
CTACTACTACTACTACTGCTACTACTACAACTACCACCACCACCACCACCACCACCACCACCACCACTGCCACTGCCATCACCATCATCATTACTATTATCACTTTTTCTTCTTCTTCTGCTTCTTCTACTTCCTCCTCCTTTTCTTCTGCTTCTTCTTCTACTTCCTCCTCCTCCTTTGTTCTTCTTCTTCTTCTTCTTCTTCTTCTTCATTTTCTTGTGCAACATGTTAATGAATGTCATAGTATAAGCATTCTTCATATACAATTTAATGCCAAAGATATGTAGTGACATCAGTATTTGTCCTGGAACATTGAGGTCTTTACAAGGTTGCCTATATTGATTCTGTCTGAGGAACAGATATAGTCCTTGCATTGCACATGCTGCTACAGGCACTATGCACATCTGGACACAACAATGGATGCATGTTGGATAATGATAGTACTGATTACACACCACAGAGTGGTATATGTTAAAAAAGTTACAAAATTGTGATAGTCTGGAATGGCATGATGTTCGTATGGAATTTTGAAAATTAGTTAGGCTGTAATTCGTGTTTATAGCTGAACTGGTAGTGAAGTAGTTTGTTACTTGTGAACTCTATGGATGGCATTCTGTTTCCTTACTAGTCCATGGCACCCCTCTTCAGTGTTCCAGGATTTAAAGTGGGTACTGAGTTATTTCAAGTGTTGCAACTGTTTTTGCATCAGGGATCTCAAGTGTTGTGCTGTGTTTTGTGTAGTAGGAACATAATTTAGGAAAAAAAAAAGTTAAAATATGTGTAGAATATGTAGATTTTGATACTATATTAATATATGTATATTTGTTAATGTAAAAGATGTATTCAGAATTGTTGGTGTTTAAGTTGACTGGAGTAATTAACTTCACTTGAGGATCCCCAGTGTCTAGTCTGCTGCAAGTTCAGTATTTGCTGCATGAGTTCCAGGGACTCAGCATACTGATACCTGTTGAAATGTTTTGATTGTTGTAATTCAGTCTGCATCCTTTGTTTTGAATGTCTGGACCAACATTGCTCTAAGTACAGTAAATTAATCCCATAATTTTGTCTTATGAGAGACTCTCACAGCTATGACATCTTCAAGTATCAGAGGCTGTAAAACTTGTTATATACTTGGCACCTACAGTTGCTTATATTTGGCAACCAACACAGTTAGTTCTACAAGCTTCTGAATTGCATACAGCTTGTTCCTTTGCTTCTTGTAGGGAAATGAGTGGAAATGCAAACTCTGTAGAAGTACACATATTTTCTGAAGACATTTGTTTGTATTCTACATACCTTATTACTCCTGGAACTTCATGTATTGCAGAAACAAGTCTGCTGATGAAAGCTAGTTTCTCCTGAGTTTTTAGATGATACAAGAGTGAATTATGTTTCCTTTGATTTCGTTAAATTTTCATATATGAAAGTACGGTAGATAAAAGCTGAAAATCAGTAAAGAGATCTACATATTATGTGATGTTTCAGTCGTTTGTGCAGAGAGCCATGTTTTAGGAAAACTGATAATGTTTAATTTGAGTTTTTGTGGATTAGGATTTGCATTAATGTGATATGTTATGAACCAAAATTAAGTTCACCTGACAAGCATTAGTGTAGATTCAAAATACCAGATCGTATTGAGTTACATTCAGCAGTTTTGAAGATGAAAAAGAGGAATGGGTGGATGAACATGACTTCCTCTGACTGCATTTATTTTATATAAAGAACACTTTAAAATACTAACAGTCTTAGCCTGTTACATTAAAATTTAGTGAAGAACTGTATTACACTAACTGCTATTGCAAAATGTTAATAATATCTCAGACAAATGGACTAATTAATCCCACTGTGGTGCAGGAAGTTAGCAAAAATGTTAAACATATACCAAATGTTAACCATTTCATATCCCAGTTAATGTGAAACTGTCTCACTATCGTCAATAAAAAATGAAACAAAAATGATCTCTTTACTGTACGGTGTGAACGGCTTTGTGATTGTGTTGAAACCTGCAATTTAAGTAGTTTTGAAAATGTAATGAAAATTAGTGTGATTTGATATATATATTATAATATTGATTTTATAACTTAGCATTACATATTATGAATAGCAGTAGGATAAAGGAACGTACGTGTTGGTTAAGATTGCTTTCACTATTTCAGTCTATTTAATGTTGAGTGGTAGGGTGATTAATGACTGTGAAAGGATTTGGAAGGGCATGGTCATGCCCTAATCATGGCATTACTCTGGTATTTGCATGGAGTGACTGAGGATAAACATGAAGCCAATGAGGTATGTTAAATCACAAGAATGGATATGAAAAATATGTGTACCCAAACTGTAGTACACTTTTCCACGCTTGTTTAAGCTTAAATTGTAAATAGCTGACCACAAAGTATTCCACATTTGCAAGATACTGGAAATTCAACAGATGATGTCAGAATTTTACATTTATTGTACATGCTGATTTAGTACCAAAACTTTTGATCAACTAGTGTAATGATCTATTCTGATGGATAGAATAGTGGAAGGCTGTTTGTGACACTTGTGTGCTGATTGTCATCTCATGCTGGACTCAACACTTCAAAAAATACGGTACTCACTCTGTATACAGTCGTTTGAAACCAAAAGTTTTTTCATGTACTAGTAAATATTTTTACATATTTTTATTCTTAATTGTGATGTCTTAAGGATATTTGCATATGTACAATTTGCTTGTGTGCCAAAAAGTATTTACCGCTTAACATTTTTGCATATACTGTATAAATGAAGTTGTTAGTGAGGTATATTTTATGTCTTTTTGTTCATACAAATTTTTAATGGATATTATTGTCTAGCTATGACATTTTAACACATTAGTTATCAGATATTATACATATATTTAAATATATATTCTGAATGTAAAGACTAAACTGTTTGAACATGCTCATGCGGCCCAAATATCTTGGCAGTTTTGAATGTTCATAAAATAAGCAGCTAAGTAGTTCATGTTACCAAAATGATAAGCTCTAAATCAGGGATTTAGAAACACTTCTATTTGATATGGGCCCATTCTGAACAATTTTACTAGTCTAATTTCTACAAAAGTGTTTCATGTATTTTTGTTAAGGTACCTCTTAAAGACTGTTTCTCATAAATTATTTATAATTAATTGACTAACAGTGGCAGTGTTAGGTGAGAAGAGGATGTTGGCTTGTTGTTCTAATGAAGTATCGCTTGAGTAATTCATACATATTTGTGTTAAAAGCACACATGAAAATACTACGTGAGACTGGATTTACATTACTTGAATCTAGTGGTGTGTGCAAATGAAAGTCTTCTTCAGTTTTCATACATGCAAATGGGAAGAAATTTAGATGTTCAGAAAAACATTAAATTATAGCAATGAGCCAGTACCTGTATTGTTATATCACTTTTTATTTTCTTATCTATACATGAGACCACTGTGACTGCATATATAAATTGAAATTCGTTTTTTTTTTTTTTTGTTATTTTATAGTGCAGACACTAATAACAATGAAATAACACTTCAGCACTGATGTACAGTATGCCCCTAGAAATGGCTGTACTATTCATTGAAATGGTAGGTCAGAGGATAATGCTTCTCACAAAATCAAACTCATATTACTAAACTAATGAAATATATACACCTGCATTTGCAGAAAATCTTACCTTTTGAGACATTATCAGCAGTTACTTCTTGAATTAGGACAAGAACAAACCCATCCATACAAAGCCTGATAGCTTCTTTGTGCAGAATGATAGTACATAGTACTGTACAAATAGTGAAATAATGTTCATGAGCATATGAACTCAGACAGTTCAGTCAGTAATGTGACTGGCTACAGGCTGATTGACTGGGGTACTGTTACCAGCAGGGACACTGTGTCCTGACCAGCACTGTGGCCTATGCATGCTCCTGTCCAGTGAATGCTAAAGCTCCCATTTGTCAGAGTAGTGCATCTGGAGTATGAAACTGACCACTCTCACATCTATCAATTGTCGAAGTCAAGGAATGCACTGAAGCTGTATCTCCATATCCCCAACATGTATTCATGACAAAGTACCAAAATGCTGTGTGACTTGATTAATTTTTCCAAGAGACTGCTTGAATTTTAGGGGCTTTTATTTTTTGTGATGGAATAATTCACTTTGGGAAGTATCCGTGATCTGGATAATAAAAATTTTATCAGGTTTAGGACCCAATCTCCATCTTTAGGTATAAGAAAATGGTATCTACTCTCTGTTCTCCATCAGATGAAGCTAGTTCTAGTCACCTATTTTCTCTTCTGTGATCATTCTTAAGATAGTTACTATTTGTCAGAAACAAACACAGCTGCCCAGTGTGTATTTGCAAGTAGTATTAGATAAGTAAAGAGACATTAACACAGCAATCCCCACACATTTTGGCTGCAATCACTTATGCCCTAAAGAGTTTGGATGGAATCCAAAAGTACAGCAGATAAAAGGAGACAGAGTCTAGATGGTATATGAAAGATTTTAGACAAAGTAAATTGTAGCTGGAAGAGTTTTTTTGTATCATGCTTTCAATTAATGAAGGGAACATTTCTTATTTAATATCCACAAGATCTTTGAAGTAATGCTATAGAGCTGATTCTCATGTGGGATACAGCACCCAAAATATTTTCTTTTTTAAAATCTGTACTTTGATTTAGAAATCTGGCATTACAGGTATCTACCCTTGTATAATTGGTTTTTCAAGAAGTATGTTTCTGCATGGAATTGTTTATTTGGTTGAACTCTCTGAACACTGTCATGGTTTTCCATGATGGGAATTACTGTATTGCCACTATGTTTATAAATGTATAAGCTAATCTGTGGGCTTCAAGTTCTTGACTAAGCAGTTGAGTGTCACCTTGCAGAGTGCAGTCATGTCTTGAAGTTTGGTTGCATGAAATTATTTGAGGTTATTGCCCACTACTGGCAGTGACTGATGTGAGCGCTTCATGCTGCGGTGTGTGCTTAAAGGGTACTTGCATGGACACCCCTTCTTGAACACACAACAAATTGTCTTCAGTACAAATCACAATAGCTGTAAAAATTCTGCGTGAACTACCTGTGATACGTGCCCTTTAAGCCACATTGTGTATGTTGTGATAATCTCTTTCTATATATTTTTGAGATTACAAACCGTAGGTGCTATAGTCATACTGAAAATAAATTATTGTGTTATACAGAATATTATGTGATTGTGATTTTGTCACCCAGAGTGCATTATTATAGAATGCTGTTAAGTTACATGAAGGGGAACATATTGGGTATATATTGAAGAATGTGTTTAAAGTTAGTATGTGAAAGCATTAGGATTTCTAGATATTATGAATAATATTAAATAACAAAGTCATTAAATAAATGGCAACACTGCTACCATAACAAGTGAATGATATATGTAACTATTCAATGCAATGTTTTTTCATACAGGATCTTCCATCAACATTTACATACATACATTTCGTTTTGTAGGTCCACAAATTCTGTCATACAACAGTCGGACATGAAACTTCCCGGTGGGGACACACACGCAAACAAAACAAATGACACAATATAATACAATTAAATAAATGTCAATACTACAGTCTCCAAAATCAAATACTGTGCATAGCATAATAATAAAACAATACAATACATAATACAACAGAAATAATTTATCAAATTAATTATCACTGCTGGACTCCAAAAAATTCATTGACAGAGTAAAACGAGTTGTTTAAAAGATACCTCTTTTTAAATTGTTTTCTATCATTCTTAAGGTTTAAAATGTTGCTGGGCAAACTGTTATATATTTTATTACCAGAATAGGTAATTCCTTTTTGAACAGTTGTGAGGTTTGCAATTGGAATGAAAAGTTGATTTTTACTTCTTGTATGCAGTCCATATATTTCGAAACCTGTCTGAAAATTGTTTGGATTAACTAAAATAAATAGCACCATAGACAGTGTATATTGACATGGAACAAGTAAGATTTCAAGTTTCCTATAGAAACCTGTACAAGATGCTCTTGGTTCTGCTCCAGACATATTACATCTTACCCTTTTCTGCAATTTGAAAACGTTACAACTGTTAGTTGCATTGCCCGAAAATATGATTCCATATCTGATGACTGAATGAAAATAAGCACAGTATGCCATTTGTAACGTTTTGAGATTTAGTGCATAAAATAACTGTCTAATTACAAAACCAACAGTACTCAAATTTGTCAAAATTCGGTCTATATGACATTTCAAATTTAAACGATTATCAATTTGAAATCTTCTCAGGTAATCAGAGATATATCTGTTTGTTTTCAGGCCCACTGATGCATTACCATATTCACAAGAGCATGCCATGGGAATCATACTGAAATCTACATGACCTGTTTCTTCAAAATGCATTTTACCTTTAGTTCTTAACATATACAAAGGTTCCAACTACTGTATAACAAACGCATAAGCTATTTCTGTATTAAATGTTTTGCAGTTTTTTCACTTGCAGACATGTTGAAGGACAGTTCTATGTGTAACAGATGCAATATTTTACAGTGAATGTGTCAATACATTTACAATATATACCTGTTTCTGTTCCCAGCTTTGCATGTCTCATCTAATGGAAAGCATCTTCAAAGAATGTTATGGACACAGTAACAACAGTGACTTACATCAGGGTTGCAAACATTCATAAGATTGGTGTGGGCAGAGACAGTGTTTGTCACTCATTATTTCATTGCAAGTCCAAAGCAAGAACTTGCTTTATATGCCCATAAATAGAAAGAATAGCCTTGATTCTTGCAGACAAAAACCTTCAACCTAACCTTTGCTTGTAGACAGTTGTTTATATCTACACATATTTTTCACTCCTAATTAGCATCTACGTGTTTTGGGTTAACTGCCATCATCAGGGAGCTTAACACCTATATTTCTAAAACTTACATTGAAAAGGTAGTCATACAGTGCTTGTGCATATCAAATGTACAGATTATAGTTAAAATTTACAGTATTTAAAATGTTGTAAAATGACAATATGATGTGTTGTTGTTTATAAATTGTTATAAAATAATGGTAGTTTATGTTGATTATAGTTGTCTCCATCATTGTAAGAACACCAAAGAAAATTGCTTAAAACTAATGGAGCAATAGGTTTTGATAAAATGTGGAGATTCCAGCTTTTACACGTAAATATATCCAAATCAAAGTCAGTGGACATAATACACGAAGCATACACACAAGGAATGCAGAGAGACAGTTGTAATCAATGGAAACTACTATTATTGTACAACAATTTATAATCAACAACACATCATATTGTCATTTTATAACTTTTTAAATATTGTATGAATTTTAACTATAATCTGTACATTTGAAATGCTTAAGCATTGTAAGAATATCTTATCATTGTAAGTTTTAGCAATATACGTGTAAGCTCCTTGATGATGGCAGTTAAGTTGAAACATGTAGGAACTAATTCGGAGTGAAGAACATAATTGTAGAACTGTGCATTTTTTGGTGCTGAAAGATTTTGTTAACCAAGTGTAGAGCAGTTGAATTTTGAAGCAGAAGTAATCTGTGATGCAGTACTGCATTGTTGCAACGGATTTCTCATGCAGAAATGTGCATGCATTTCCTGTATTAGTGTCAACTCTTATTCCTCCTGTCACTGACTGTGTTTAGTGATACAGACTGTAGTGAGCTGGAGGGTCAAGCCACCACTTCTAAACCTTAACAGCATTGAACTTGTTGAATAAAGTGCTTATAACATAAGATGTCAATCACCACCACTCTGAACTGAAAATTGCAACTCCCATGCATTAAGGATGAACAGTACCTTGGGTGTTTAAGCATGCTTGGTTTGGCCATTAATTCAAGAACTACATTATAGGCCTCATCAGATTTTTTCACAAAATCTTTGTGCTGCTAGTGAGCACTACATCTCTTCATGTTGGCATCTTTATTATATTTTCCTCTGGGCTCATTTTGTGTCAACTGCTTTCCTTCGTGGAGGTATTTCATAAGTTTAATGTGTTGTTCTTCCATTACATTTTTATTTATATATCCATTGCCTTTCTTCACCCATTCATATGTTTCTTGTGGACGGCTTCCTCTTTTGGTTCCTTGAAAATGTTCATGGTTATCATGTTCATTGTGTAAATTTTATTTTTTAGTGTTCCCAATCTGTTCATCATTACGGATCATTGGTGACTGCTAGCTGATCTGTATTCTTGTTCTCATCTTCCTCAAGAATATCATTCAGATATACTCTGAACTATGTCTGCTACATCATTGTCTCTCATATTCTGTGTGTGTTGTTGAGTCCTCTTCCCCATGGTATTCCTTCCCAACAAAGTGCATGTCTCCGCTTATTGTAATTGTATTTAAACACAGAGGAGTTCAGCCATCATGTCATGATGTGACTGAAAATTGGCTTTCATTGATCAATTTTTCATATGTAGTAGTGTCTTGATTCAGTTTGCAGTCTGTCCTGAATATGATTAACTGTATGGATATCTTCTCCCAGTATGTGAAGTTGTGCAGCAAGTACAGTTTCTCTATAACAAATTGTGTGAAATAATATTTTGTCCTGTGTTTTTCATCACTTATAAGGCCACAGTATGGTTAAAAGGGACATGGCCCATCCCCAGTAAACACAGAGATCTTCTGCCAAAGTTCTGTTCTCCCTAATTACAGAAGATTTGAGCTAATAAAATCACAACCATTCTTGGCTCATTCTCAGAAATGCATCCAAATAAAATTTTTCATGAGTCACATGATAAGAACATTCTCTTAGCCATAGCAACAGCTCTTGATCTGAACAGGCCAGGATCTTCACCCATGATCAAAACCTGTTAATATTAGCATATCATCACAGTTTTTTCATTAATGACTAATTTACTCCATGGTTCCAGGTAGTTGAGAAGCTTATTATGTCCTCAGCTCATCTCATCTCCAAAGCCTATATATGACACCCTTATGTATGAAATATCAGTTACATAATTGATGATTTCTGTTTGATAACAGTGTTTTTTTGGTTCAGTTTCAACCTTGTTGTATCTCACTTCGTGTACTTTCACTAAAGTCTACTTATATGTACTCATTACATCTCTTGCAGGAGTTTTCAATTAACCACACCTAAAATACTCCCATGTCCACATTATATTTTATGGATACTTTCAAAGACTTCGTCCAAGAACCTTTTCAACTTCGGTAAACAGTCTTCCACGTTACAATTATGTTGTTAGCCACTAGTCCAATCCCCCATACGGAACCACCGCTTCTCGGCAGTGCGCGAGTAGTTCACATATCTGTGCCTCTCTGGGACCTGTGTCATATGACGTGCCATGGTAACTTAATTACCTTAGTCTCAAACTTTATGCTGATGCTTCAACCATGAAAGATGGAACATCCTTATCCTACACAATTACTCGGTGTCGGATTCCAGAAGCTAGAATAACCTCGATACTGATTGAGGCACCGATTCCGTCGTTGATCTACGATTGAAAGAGGACATTGAATTGATTTGCATGTCTAGTGTTCTGTCGTGTTGCTAATGCTGGATTCCTGTCAATAACGGGCATATAGCGTGTGTCGATGTCTTATCCACGGTCATCTAAGCGCACACGTTAAATTGTAGCGCTGTAAACCCAGATCATACCGCAAACTTGTATTGATTCATGACGCAATGCATTCAAACCAATCAGACCATTAAGCGTAGAAACGTGGCGAGAAGTAGTGCGTATTGAATACAAACTTAGAATGTGAAATACTACATGTATATGAGTTATTAAAAAGGAGATTATTTATTAGAAATAAGCTTTATTACTGTTGTGGTTATTACAGGTCGACTAATGATCGTTTGCGTTCCCAGTGTCAGAATCTTGAACAGAAAGTAGTGCGGGCTATTAACGTGCATGGGTACGAACGCTTGACCGGTTGGTCGCCATTGTTCAATGGTATGTTGGTTACCGGCTGTAAGGTGCTAGGCATGCATAACAGATGCGATCATAAATGCATATGCAAGTACCATAATACTAAAAACAATACCACTATATGTTCAAATTGTTGAGGCTGCGAAGAGCAATATGGGAAGATCTGAACGAAGAAGGTAAGTATTGTTCCATTGTTAGCGTAACGAATGTGTGCCTCGTGTATTACCGAGTGATGGAGATGTGTAATATGTATAATTACCACCCGAAAATTCTCTTTAGTACTAATGCCTAATAGTATATAGGCCAAAGTTCGTATTGTACGCCGTATTGGTAACTTCGGTGTTGCTGTGGGATTCGGGTTTAAGTGTGTGTCGTACACTTCATACGAATGCTGTAATACGAATAGTGTGGAACACTTTACAGCTGTTTCACATACAGTGAAGGTTAAGGTTGTTAGATTGAGCAGTATTGATCTAAGATTTATGGTTAAACCGTGCGGAAAGTTTTATTTTAACTTTCCATGAGGGGTAGGGTAGGGGCTGCGTTTTGCAGTGGTAATCGATATGAATACCGTAATAGATGCTAACCAGCTGTACTGAGCTTAATTTTACAGCTGTGGTGCAATTTCCATTTTTCGTCCACAAAATGCCTTTTATTTCATAATGTTAGGGGTTTGGTTTGTAAAATATTGACAGTTTACATAAAGGGTGCACCTGAATCCAAATGTCCAAATCTGTTGCCGGAAGGTTGAGTGTTTAGCATGTGATGTTGGCATTGACTAATGGAGGTTAGGGAGACTATGCTGGAATTTTGGATGCCCTAGTAGTACCAACATGGCCGCCTGACCGTACCGTGTTTTATGTGGAAGCCGCGATTGTTGGGGGAGGTACTCGCCTTGTAAAGGTGTTGCAGCCATATATGCATGAAGAGAGAGACATTGTTTGTCATCTAACCTAAGGCCATAGTGTATAGAGGGAGGGCAACGAGCAAGAGAGAGAGAGAGAGGTGCCTGGTTTCTAACCAAAGCCCCCCCTGTAAGGTGGGTGGGTGAGAAAACAGACATCAGCACCACCGATGGACAACAGAGGAAACATTGCTGGATTTATGGTGGATGACTGATGCTGCCATTACAGCATGTTGGCAGTTCTTGGGTGTGCCAACTTGTAGCATGGAGTCAGTTTATGTTTGGAAATTGTGATGTTGCCTAAATACACACATTCATTTATGTGTTAGTATGTAATGGCATCTGAATTTAATGGAAAGTGTAGTTCGTGTGGACCGCCAACATAGATAATGATACGTAATGAAGTGACCAGATGTGTAAATATGTGTGTGGGTATTTGGCTGTATAAACAACTTCATTCCATTTAAAAAACAGAGAAAGCTGTAATGATGTTTAGACCACACTGTAAATACTCATGAATAATGACTATAATTTTGTACCAGAAATATTGTGCACAGTGGACATTTCATGTATAATTTTATTTTGTTGTACGCAAAACCTAAGAAGGCAGCTGAAGGGCGGTTAAATCCATATTAATAGCATCTAAGCAGTTTGCACACGTTGACTCAGTGGAAGTTTGCTGTGTAGCAAGTTCTGTTGTTTATAGTGTGCTAGAGTAATTGGGAGGTTAATTAGCTTCATTCATTTGGTGGATGAAGTCAGTCACTTCACCCACAGATGCAACTTGGTTGTCTTAGAATTTGTGACTTTCTATCATAACACACAACCATCATGTAAGATGTTTGTAATAACTGCTGGATTTTCAAAATACATGAAATATGGTGCTTCTCATAGAAGGAATTATATCAAGCTGTATGATACTGTAAATCAAGCATTCAGTTTAATTTTGCAGTATTTACACATACACACACACACACAAATATGCACTAAACATGGTGTTTTTGTTCTTGGAACTTCATTGCTAAGTGCATTGTTCACTTGGTGTACTGTAATATGTATTTTAATGAGATAGGGTATGGACCCCAACCCCAGCACAGATAATTTTAATGTAGGTACATACATTGACATATATATATATATATATATATA